>Ga0214477_100090_pt1 | contig 58257 bp, 51 predicted proteins | sample M1_20Mar14CPVII9_FD_165058 | JGI IMG/M metagenome (GOLD analysis project Ga0214477, IMG submission 165058) | Marine eukaryotic communities from Monterey Bay, California, United States - M1_20Mar14CPVII9sort6BwellC16 | ecosystem: Environmental > Aquatic > Marine > Unclassified | place: USA...
CTTCGTCAGGCATTCCGCCGTCAAATGGATAACCTCCAGGTCCATAAGGAGAAGGATCTTTTGACTCGGTATCCATTTGAACAGTCGGGAGGGCAAACATATCATCATCTACAAAACCACCCATCCCTAATCTAGGCTTACAATTATAGGACTCGGCAAAGCCGATACGATCCTTTGACAAATCATAGAAGAATGCATGTCCCATCATGGCATTAATACCAAGAAACGAACCAAGTTTACTATCAAGTGTGATCTTAGCTCGATATGTTCCCGTGCTTGGATTATATTCCATATAATGTGTAGCAGGAATAGCCAGCATTCCATCCACAGGGTTCTTGGGATCACGATCTCCAGCCATGTTGGGCACACTCCTTGGATTAAATGACTTGTCAACACCTTCATGGGCCTAGTAGAAGAGAAAGGGAAATCATATGTCAGATCAATAAACCTATAAACTGAAAGGGTAATACTCGAGATAACGCACACATACCTTCATTTGAACAATAATTGTAGGCAGTGCCTTGACTTCATTCTCCGTTAACAACATCTTCCCCAAGGTGAAATCACTTCCTACAATCTTCTTCCATTCCTGTAAGAATGTTTGCTGGATACTTTGGTCAAAGATTAGTAATGGCACACCTGAATCTAAGATCGTTCCCCCATTCTTTTCATTAAACTTGACCTCATCAATATCTAAACGAACTAATGCCTGACCATTTCGATCAGGAACGACACTCTGCCCTCCTCCCTCACGGAAGAAGATATTACGAACGTGCACCTTGTATTTGGTGTCTTCCTCTTCAATATTCTGAACATATACCAATGGATGGTCTAGAATGTGTGGATTATAACCCCCAAGTGTTACAATTCCTGCACTACGATAGTCGTCACCCATTAATATCTTTTGTTCAAAGCACATACAGAACCGAGGATATTTAAGCTGATCCTGGAATACCATTTGGTTTACAAACGATGTACGTGCTTGTGAAAAGCCGATAATACCATCTTGTACCTGTGACGAATACCATCCCGTAGCCTCAGTTTGACATGCAAATACTAATGGAAAACCGTACTGTTCGGGTACTTTCGTTCCCTTGACATCTAACATCCCAGCCTCTTTAATCTCCTCCTCGGCACCGCCGACATAAATGTAGTCTCGTGCCTCATATGCAGTCCATGCACTCTTATCAACGAGGTTATATCCTCGTGCGATACACTTCTCTCTACCTTCGTCACATACATCATCACGTTGACCCCCAACACATCGTCCACAGGGCATGGCAATGAATGAAACAGAATCCGACTGTTGATATGGTCCAATAATAGGACCACATTGTTCACATCCCTCACAGGGAAAAGCTGTAAAGTCTGCACCACTACTAACAGCCAAGACACGTTTCTGTGCTGGACTACCAACATATGCATTCAAAAAATGTGTCCCTTCGCCAGAAAATTCTTGTAATGCTCGATGATCATTTATATTAATATCTTCTTCTCCATCATCAACTCGTAATGACCTTCCACTACCACCGCTTCTTGCCCATCTTGCAAATGTTTCAGAAGCATCCTCATCTCTCTCTTCTTCTAATAAGTGTAGTAAATTTCGTTCTTTGAGTATAGACGCACGCGTATGAATTGGTATGTGAATGAGATTCTCTTCTTCATATTCATCTATATCTTCATCCATGAATACAGTATCAAACTGATATTCTTCCCCGTCAATGTTAATATTAATGTCTTGCGGTGGTGTTTGTATAGTTTGTGTTTCAGATGTGCTCGGCATTGAAGTAGTGAGTGGTATCTGCTGACTAACTGCAGCAATCGCTGATATTGCCGAAAATGGGCGTATCCTTTTCATTATAATTATAATATTGCAACAATTGATGTATGTTCTTGTTCTCTATATCTCTGTACCCTATGAAGAGGCCTATCTCTCCGGACTATCTAATTTGCAGTTGTTTGAAAAAGTTATGTGTAGTGTTTTGAGATCCGTCTTTTTTGACTGGCGTTTCAACTATGCAGAATATAGGATATATACTTTATTCAAGGAGGTCATATCAGATATGCAGCGCAGGGGAGAGCCTCTTCAAATTCGGTATGGTATTACCACCTCAATAGTTATAAATAAATAAAAAGCAAATCATTAAAAATGACCCACCCAAGGTAGAATTTGTTTGAGGGATAAAGACTATAGGATACCAAAAAGCATACTTAAATTTCCCCTCTTCTTCAAAAAGAGTTGTGGTAAGCGTTGTATCGTACTAGTAAGGAGTTGTATGGAATAAAACGGCGTAGTTGATATGATTAGATGATGTTTAGAGTGACTGTAGAAAGTGCTTACTTATCGTTCTGATTTTTAGCTGTTTACGGGGATTTTATATCGATTAACATGAACATACTCTATCAATTTTGATGTCGAGTTGGTGGAGGCCTATTATTTGTTTTACAACTCGTGATAATACTGATGATACATAGACGAAGGCCGTATAATGTTGTTTATTACATATTGAAAGTAGGGTTGGAATATCTAATACGGGGGTTGGATATTTTTTCATCTTTGCAATATATTTTATACTGCCATTATTTACAATATTTTAACAAAACAACACTATCAACTCTCTCTCAATTCTCAATACACATACACAATCAAACCATTACCACTACAATTAAAAAAAACATACTTTATCATACCACCTACAACTACCAATTCAAAATCCCCCAAACAACAACAATAATATACAGAACAATAATAATGATAAGACCAACACCCTTCATCCGACAAGCCGAAAGGTTAATTAACCGTAATCCATACTTATTCGGTCCTGGACCTGTCGCAAGACGTCCAGCCGAGGGTAGTATTGGTGCCATGCCACCACTTCGTGGACTTGTGGTATGTGCATCACAGGGACTTGCTGTTGGATTAGCTGGTGGTCTTGCATACAATGTATTTTTGGGTAATCCTCAAATTGCAAAGGTTGAGGCATATTACGAAGAGAATCCTCCTCGTTAAATAATGTATGATGGGTTTTGGTTTTGGTTGTAGAATACAGATTTGGGGATTGTTGAATTAGTTGGAGTGGGGTTAATACAAACTAAAATAGTTAGTATCCGGGGATTGTAATGAAATGGAGACTCTTTTGTCGGAGAGAAGCAACAGCTGGTGCTGGTTGTTTTTCAGAAAGGGAATGTCCATTTAATAGAGATGGCGTGTAACATATAACAAGCACTCGAAAACAAACATTTGTGTACTTGTCAAATATTATTGATGCACAAGTAAAAAGAAAAATCTATTTGTGTCAAGATATTAACTAAGGCATCGAAGAACATGCTTAAGACAGATAAAGGAAAGCTTTAGGGTACAAGTCTAAGGTCTTTGTACAAATCTCCTACATACGAGGGGGTCGCAATGCAATCAAGTGAGGTCCCTCCTGTAAGACGTTTCATCGCCATTTTCCTTTGCTCTCTGAGATGAGAGTTGAGTTGTCAGCCATCATCCTCATCCACCTCTATAACACTGATAATTGCGCCACAAGAACAAGAATATAACATGGCAAGTAATAACCAAGGACAACAAGCACCGCCAGTAGCTACGGCATCGACGATAGTTCCACCTCGTTTAGTGAAAATGGATACATCAATGAATGACGAACTAGAATGTTCTTTACACTATCTACCCAAACCATTGATGAGAGAATTTGGTCATGTATTTAATGATGAATATCTCAAGTTTGGTGATAATAGTGATGCAATGGATACAGATATGAGTAATAGTAATGATACATCGACATCACTTAGGTTACTAGCGATACCGACAAATCAACATGCTAGAGAGGATCTTGTAGCTGTGGGTGATCATATTGAACAAGAGAAGGATCGGTTACTTAATGTGGTGAGTAGTTGATATACTTATGTTTCTATACTGTAATGTATACGGCTTGGTGATACTACTTAATAATATGCAAACTCACAACACATGCAAACACATCTTATGTTAACAGTTTCTAACATTTGGCAAGTACATTTGTGAGCAGTTAAGAGCAAAAGGATATTGGGCAGATTATATTGATCCATGTTCTGGATTACCAATGATATCACTTAATTGCAATAAAGTTTACTCCGAAGTGGATGGGATGGAATGTTTGCTAAACTATAAAGCATATAATGCTGGATTTTGCAAGATCCTAACTCATCCTAAATGGGGATCGGCTGTTTATCCAGCAACGATATTTGCTCATGCACCTGCTGATATAGTAACAAGTTTAATTCAGTCTTTACCTGTTGGAGAAGGGAAGTAAGATGTATCTAAATGATCAGTGTCGATGATACGGTAGTTTTTGTGCTACCTTACTATGGAGAAGAGAGGATACCTTAGGCATATCACAAAATAATCGGAACAGTTGCAAAAAGGTACGTGATATATGATTGATGTAATATCTGATCATCTTCTCTATCTCATCTTATCAACAACTTGTGCAGTTATACACATTTTCTTATTTATCAACTTCCTTCAGTTGCAATAATTTTTTCTCCTTTTTTTTGTTTTGGCAAGAGGGGCATTTTTATTGGTTTTTCTTCACGTCATCGACATTGTGTCTCTTTGTTGTTCTAACCTCTAACCGATTACCTTGAACAATGAAGATCCTACTTGTTCTTGCTACTATCCTAGCCACTGTTAGTGCATACTGTCCTAATGGTTGTAATAAGAATGGTTCGTGTGGACTTAATGGTGAGATTGTTCGTTGTTATTTTACTGCTTATTCTTTGCTTTTGCATTCTCAATATTCTTCTCCTCTTTCAACTCCTCTAACACCATTCGTCAGATCAATGCATTTGTTACAATCGTCCAAATGGAGACCCAGCTTGGACTGGACATGATTGCTCGTTGAGAACATGTCCCAAGGGAACTGCGTGGTCGTCTGAAATTGTAGCTGGAGAGAATCTTGCTCATCCTAGTATGGAATGTTCAAACAAGGGAATCTGTGATAGAAGGGTGGGAGAATGCCAATGCTTTGAGGGATACGACGGAAAGGCATGTGAACGTACGACATGTCCCAACGATTGTTCTGGACGTGGAATTTGCTTAGATCAAAAGTCTCTTGCTTCACAGCAGGGTGCAACATACGATACTCCCTGGGATGCTGAGAAACATCTTGGTTGCAAATGTGACGCTGGATATCGTGGACCTGACTGCTCACAGAAGGAATGTCCATCTGGTGAAGATATTCTTGGTGGCGAGGGAGCAGCAGAAGGACGTGAATGTTCAGGACGAGGGCTTTGTAATTACAATGACGGACTCTGCGAATGTTTCTCTGGCTACTTTGGCAATAGGTGTCAGCACCAGACTGTATTGAGTTAATGATTTGCAAGTTTGATGTTTAATGTATAATATGAGGAAGTGTTAAGTTTGTCGTGAAAGACGAGAGTTGTAAGGTTTTGAGACGTAGACTTTTCTCTGAATAACTTAGTCCTCACTGCATTAGTACTCTACTCAGGCAAAAGTCTTTTGTGTCATGATTGAATAGAACTCTTCTGAACTAATCTGACCATCATGATCAGTGTCTGCTCGCTCAATCATTTCCAGTAACTCGGCATCATCCATATTAGTCTCACCAAGCTCACGAGCCACCCTCTTCAAGTTTTGTAATGAAATGTATCCCGTCTTATCATCATCGAATAACTCAAATATCTTTTGAATATCTTCCTTTGTATCACTTCCAGCCAATCGACTGTTGTTTTGTTGTGTATAGCATAGAGTAGAGGAGTGTAGTAAGTGTTGAGAATGGAAATGCGAGTGAATCTTGCCATTCATTCATTCTCTATTCTCACCTAGTCATCAAATCCAAGAACTCGTCAAAGTCAACATCACCATCACCATCCTTATCAATATCTTGAATCATTTGGTAGATGGTTTGATTCTTCGTTTCAAAGCCAAGAGATTGCATTGCAGCACGGAGTTCCTTCGGATCGATCGTTCCCGACCCGTCGGTATCGAATAAGTCGAATGCTTGACGAAGTTCTTCGACTTCATCATCCGTCAAGCCTGGACGACGTTGTTGCTGCTGTTTAGATAAAGTAGTGCTGGGGATTGGTTTTTGTTTTGTACTACTACTCATTGTGATGCTATTGCGAGTGAATGTTGTCGAGAGAGTTATCGATTAGTAGGCTCGAACTTTTTCGTTTCGATATTCCAGGTGTAAGATGAAAAAGATTTTTTCTCCCCCTTAATCATATTGATGTACATCAATCATCACATGCAATGGTTGCTGACGATAGTAGTAGTAGCAGAAATACATGGTTTGATAGGTTAACAACACCATTGAATGCATGTAGTCTTGAAACATATACACCAATACGAAATGTGCAGCCGACAGAGGTATCGATATCTGATTGCAAAATTAATGATGAAGATGAAAATGAAGATGTGATACCTTTGATAATTGGTTGCTATCAACTAAATGAGCAGCAGAATAATACAACTGCAAATGGAGAAGAAAGTGTTGATATTCAAAAGTCATCTAGTCGTAGTGGTGAATTACGATTGTATATGATATCACCATCATCAACATCATCTACAACATCATCTACAAGTATCAAGTTTGGTAATGCATATGATGTAGTACAAATGGAAAGCGGAGTACTTGATGGTAAATGGAGAAGGCGACAATTCAACAAAAATACCATTGTACCAGCAATATATGCAAGTGCATGTGCTTCAGGGAGGATACATCTACACTCATTAGAAAAGAACAACTCACAACAAAAATGGACACTTTCACATTTGACATCATCTGACGAAACGGATGGGAATGCTTTATGTCTATCTTTAGCATGGATTGATTTCATAAACAGCACTTCAAATGATAACACCATAAAATCAGAAGATCAGATTGTATCATCTTATTCCAATGGTACTGTGGCTTTGCACAAAGTTGCTACATCAACAACAAATGAGTCCCAAGAAGTTGTTAGTATTGAAGAAACACATAGATGGAATGCACACACAATGTTTGGGTGCCCATCAGAGGTATGGACATGTTCCTTCCTTCGAGGTCATGAGAATGTAGTACTAAGCGGTGCTGATGATGTGACACTCAAAGTTTGGGATGTACGACAAACACAACGACATATACATAAAATTGGAGAGTCGGAGTTTGATGCGGGAGTTACTGCAATATCTTCACACCCATCAATAGATCATGTATTTGCAGTTGGTAGTTATGATGAGTATGTGCGGATATATGATTATAGGAAAATGGATCAACCAATGTCAAAAGTTCATGTAGGAGGAGGTGTATGGAGAATCAAATGGCATCCATCATGCTATAACAGGGAAGGAGCAGGAGATATATCACACAGCGGAAAGATGCTTGTTGCAGCAATGCATGGTGGTTGCAGAGTTGTCAACGTGCCTATATTAGAAGGAGGTGATGATGGTGATGTTGAAATTCTTTCACAGTTTACAGCACACGAGAGCATGGCCTACGGTGCCGATTGGATATCCAGTAACAAATATGAAGTAGTGGCTAGTTGTTCGTTTTATGATCGACAAGCCTTTATATGGAATCCTATGTAACAGCAGTGAATGTGATTGACATTACGTGGAATTGATGATGGTATGTTCAACCTTATATTTATAGTTACAGATATCGACGATTAAGATTTATAACAATGCAACTCAGGGAGTAAGCAACGCCTGTTCAAGAGCTCGAAGGAAATCAGTTTCACTAAGAACTGGACGGCGTCGATCACGTTTGGCTCTAGGAGGTGTTATTTGCAATGCCTCACCAATCAAGTCTGAAACAGTCGAAGTTATTGATCCATCATCATCATTCTCATCCTCAATGTTGTGTCTACCATGGCGAGTTGGCGGTCTAATCGAAGTAGCAGTGCTTGATGATGCTTGACTGGCAACACCACTGAGCTCCTTCACCTTGAGAACAAAGTCCAAATCAGATTCAAACAATCTCTTGCAAGCTGATGCTTGTAGCCCATAGAACTGACCAAGGTAGTCATTCAAGACCTCCATCATTTCATGTTTGTCGTAAAAGTATGGATTGTGCTTCAAATCAATGTCACCGCTTCGGATATGAGTAGTTGTTCGTCCAGACATGTACTTGGTATGACATGATGTTGCAATAAGCAACATATCATGATGAAGCTCGGCATTTGCAATTTCTTGTTTGATATGCTGCATCGCTCCGACTGATGTGCTCTGTTGGATACTACTCTCATCGTGAATTGTAATGCCATAAAAGTCCAACTCACGCTCAAACATTGATATTGGTATACTATTTGGCAACTCGATGCTTCCATAACGCAAGTAGTTCAACACATGTGCAAAGATATCACCATCTCGATCAATGAATATCGCTTGAGTTGGGTTGTCGTTGTTTGTTGTATTATTCCACTCTTTGGAAACAAGTCGTGAAAGCATTGTATCATCACAATGTGGTGCTTGTTTGATTAAAGAAAGTGATACCTCAAAGTACCTTCCACCCACATTAAGCTTTGCGGTATTGGTACCTTGTTGGGTGGTTGAATTAGAATTATTTTCAGTGGTGGTAGTATTATTATTATTAGTTTCCATTGTATTATTATTGTTACTCTTTAAGGATTAAGTTGTATGCTTGGTAGTAAGATTATGAGATTATGAGATAGAGAGTATGAGAAAGCAAGACTTAAATAACAAGTATGCATAGGATAAACAAAACTCGTGGTAGGAGAAGATAATGTGGGAGTGAAGGCCTAGCAGTCTTCTTACTCAAACAGTTCACGTCGGCCATTGCATTAAGAAAGGAGTGCACCACAAGCTCACTTTCTTCGACGCCAATCCACTTCTTTTCTCGATCAACCCACCAAGTTATGGCAATCTCCACCAATCTTACCATCGACTCGAATGATGAGACAAAGGCCAAGTTTATTCAAGAACTTATCAATGAATGTATGGAAGTTTTGAAATCAAATCCAGACAATCGTTGTGCAAAGTATTGTCAAGAATATCTCATGAGTGATGAGGGAAACGATTTAGCTGCAAAGGACTTGGTTACCTTTTGGAAGTGTGTCAAGACTGGTATTGACAATCCTGATTCTGGCTTAGGGTGAGTAATGTTTGATTAGTGGTAGTATCTTCTTGTATATCACAACTCTTTCTTACACATTCCAACACAACCACAAACACACAAACAAACATATAGATGTTATGCCATGTCACCATTGGATTACTCCAAGTTTGGTACCTTCTTTGATAAGGTTATTCGTGATTATCACGGCGATGATTCCGGTGATAAGAAACATATAACTGATTGGAATGTTGATGAAGGTATTGACTACGACGTGAAGAAGTTGGGTCAAGAGGAACTATCTATGCGAGTTCGTGTTGGTAGGAATCTCCTCGGTTTCTCACTACCAGGTGATATGAACAAGGATGAACGCATCAAGTTTGAACAGAAGATGTTACCAGCATTTGATCAACTCAAGGAGAAGTATGGAGGTCAGGTACATAGTTTGACGCCCGACTTTGGTGATGATGGGTCTAATCCCAACTTGATATCCAAGGATGAGTATCAAAAGCTCGTCGATGATCATGTCATGTTTAAAGATATGGATGCTGATCCGTATCTCAAGTCGGCCGGTATCTCATCAGATTGGCCCTATGGACGTGGATGTTGGCAGTCAGATGATAAGATGCGTATTATTTGGTTTGGTGAAGAGGATCAATTACGTATCATGTGCATGAAGAAGGGAAGTGATCTTTTGGATGTCTTTAGTAACTTGTGAAATGCTCAAGACTGTCGAGTCTATCGATGGTATTGAGTTTGCTCGTGATGAGAACTACGGCTATGTAACATCGTGTCCATCCAATTTAGGTACCGGCATGCGTGCTTCGGTACATGTTAAGATTCCTAACTTAACCAAGGATGGTACAGACGCCAAGGCTAGGGAAGTTTGCAAGCCATTGGGTCTTTCTGTTCGTGGTACTGGAGGTGAGCACACACCCATTGGTAAGGATGGTACCGTAGATATATCTCCCTCGTCACGTCTCTTTATTAAGGAGAAAGAGATTATTGGCAAATTGTATGAGGGTATTGAAAAGTTGATGGCAATTGAGAATGCTTAGATTGTTGGCTGGGAGATGAATAGTATTGTGGAGTCATACATTTCGATAACGATTGTCTTTACTTGAATATTATAACATCTAATAACTGCATGCAAAGTACACTTCTTCCCTTAAACAAGCTGAATGCAAATTATGAGGTAAAGATATTCCTCGGGGCTAATAGGTTAGTACTAGCAAGACAAAACGATATTTACATAAATTTGCTTGTCAGTTCTATACTATGTAGCTAATACAACACCCATTGTAAGTGATGAGTGGCAGCTCCTGATACAAAACGCGCACTGGCTTCCGTCCAAAGTATTGAAAAGAAGTACAACCGAAGTCGATAAAGTACCACACCTTCAAACTTTATGAATGACAGTCTTCAACTTTTTGATTGGACGAAAGCTGTTATCCATCGAGCCACGGTTCTTGTCGTCGCCAATAAGGTGTGATTCGATACTAGGGGCAGATCGTCTCCTTCGGAGAGGAGATGGGCGAACAATATCAGTCGGAAAGAAAGCACATCCCTGGCTTGGACATGCATTCCAAGAAGTAGCAGTAGCACCTGGCTCTGAATCAACGGGTGTGATGACATTTGGTCTGGATAATCCCAACGATGTATTCAAAGCAGGGGGTGCCTTCTTGGATAGTGGAGGAGCAACAGTAACCTCATCCTCTTTGGTATCAACGTCCATATCCATTGTCGTATTCTCCGTCGCTCCCTCTTCTTCCACAGTTGTTTTCTTTTCCACTTCCATCTCTTCTTCCACAACAGGAGGAACAAATCTAACCCCCGATTGACTATCAACAAATCCCATTCTCACTGCACTCTCCACCCAGTCTATTTATGATATCAGAAGCATACGAAAGAGTTGTTAGTGTGCTAAAAGGTATGAATGAAGGAAAGTCAAGTGAATAAGTGGTGAACTTACAATCCTGTCTTTTGACTCCACTAGTACTGGCAGTTCCCGATCTCTTCAACCTATTCAACTCTTTCCTAACTGATGTGGGTACCTCTGTACAATTGGGATGATGACGACACTGTAGCATCACGACGGCTGACTGAATCGAGCTAATCTTATTTGGATAAGACACTGCCTGAGAGGCACGTTCCTCCTTTGGTAGATGCTTACAAAACAAGCAACGCACTCCCACCCTACCCTCAGTCACTTTTGTTTGTCTTCCACGTCCAACATCACCCTCTTTTGCTTCAAAGTATTCAACCATTTCCTTCCTCAAGTAACATTGAAGAGATGAAAGGTGCAGTTCATCATTGCCAGATTCCGCGACAGGTGCTGGGAGAGATGTAATCTTGGATGCAGAAGATGATGCAGATGTAATCGACGGTGCCACTAATGCATTCATAAACGGTGCAGCCGCCTCAACAGGACGACGTCGACGTGCTGTTACATATTGTTTATATTGATATGGGATTGATGTGTTTTATAAAGAGATAAGTATGAGTGAGTTGTATCAATTCACAACACCACTAAACAAATTCAACATATATCATGTTATAATACACATACTAAAGCATCTAAAACTCCCATTAATTCAATTCAATTCATAATATAATTTGGTGCATGACAAAATAAAGTATACATCTTGTGCAAGTTATAAAATTAAAACATGATACAACATATTAACTCACTGGCACGAGATTTCTTCTTCTTCTTCTTTTTGGTAGTAACCTTTGATGAAGAAGGTACTACTGCATCAACAGGATGACTATCTTCTCCCCAAACACCAACAACCAACTTCCTTGTTGAACCAGTACCAACATCAACTCTTGATGATTCTTGCAAAATATTACAGAGTAACTTGCTGGCAGAACGACATTCAAGATTGGAAGGTTGGTTATTCTTGATATGTAATAACTCTAATGCTGCCATTGATTCTGCTTCATTTTGTTGATACATGGTTGATATAACGTTGCTTTAGAAGAGGAGTAGGTAAAGGGTCAACGGAGAAGAAGTGAGCTCAAAGAGGCAAGCAAATGTGTGTTTTGTCGCCATTCAGTCGTGTGAAACAACTTAGCTTTTGCAGCATCTCTACATACGCGGCTCTCAATTACGACCAGCCATTGGCGGTGATAATGCAGAGATAGATTGGGTTAAGAGGGTTGAATATGTCAACAGATGGAGGTTATACTGACTTCCTAAGCGACGGTGTCGGCGGGTGCGATGATAATGCATCAAGCGATAGCCAATCCACTTCGAGTGTGGGCTCAACAAGTTCAAGTAATAGAGACAAGCCTATGATGCAGTTACCTCGAGTTGGATGGGGTACTGACGATGATAATGAAGATGAAAATGGTAATAGTAACAGTGTCAACGGTACTGGTGTTGAATTACCCACTATAAATAACAATAATCAAAACAAGGAAGCAGGAGGGGTCATAATACGTTCATCAACACGAAATCATACAGAGGGGGGAGACTCTTTACCACCAATTCCCGAGGAAAGATCAATGCATGGCGGAATATGGTCAGACTATTGTTATCCTGATTATTATGACTATAATAGACGAAAGTATAGAAGATGTGGACCTTACTTTAAGCAAAGAGTACTTGCAATTATAATATTGATATTAGGGATAGGCGCATTTATTGGTTATCGATTAGGAACAGGTGGTAGGGCTGCTGATATACCACACAAACAATTGCCAGAACAACAAACTGACAGTGATAATAATGATGATCAACAGAAATTTGATTACCCAACTATAGAACAACTACCACCAGGTATGGATATTTATCAAGTTATTATTGATACTCTTGATCCACAAATGTTTGATGCTTCAAGTGATACAACACAATCCTCCTGGGACGGATCATTCTTTCATGCATTTGAATTCTGTGGGAAGAATTACGCTCGTGTACCTTGTCCATATGTTGCATACTGTCCTCTTGGACCAGGCCAAAAACCACTCGGAGGTACGAAGAATGACTACTTTGGTCAAAGTTGGGCACCGATATATAAACACACAAATGATGATCCACCACGAGATGAAATAGATTGGGTTCAATTGGGTAATGATGGTACATGTGAATTATATTCAAAGTTAAATGACGGGAAACAACCCTCATGGGCGAATAAATCGGGAGGTGATGATGAAGAGGGCATTGCCAGACATTTATTGTGTTGTCTTGAGAATTATCATGAAGACACATTTATTGAGACTGCAGTTGCAGCTTATTACAATACCGACAAGAAATCATCAAAAAAGGATAGTGATTACTACGCTCCAATCACTTATATAGACAGACCACCCCACCTGCCCTAACTCTAAGCAAATTACAATAATCAATATAGCTAATAGATTATTACAAAGTGTAAAAATATTCCACATGTAATTAAAAATTATCTTCTCTACTCTGCTGAGCTCCCCGCTTATGTTCTTCTTCGACTACTCCTTGACTTTTGTGGAGAGTTTGGTTGATCGTTCTCGCCATTACTTTCACTAGATCTCTTCCTTGAACGAGTTCCACGACCTAATGGTGGTGGAGTAATAGAAGCCGCTGGAGAATGCTCGGGCTCGTGAAGGAGTTCTGGTTCAGATTGAGACTCAGACTTGCCAACACAAAGAGTATCGGGATACTTCTTAAGTCTATCAACAAGCTTTGGATAGTGTTCGATTGCTCGCTGATAGAATAGAGTCAATTTATTCTCATCAACATATCCATCCTCCTTCTCATGCTTACGGGTGTAAACACTTCCAATTATACTGTCGAATGCTTTCCCTGCTAGAGCCTCAGCAGTCTTTACCCTAGCACCAATGGCGTCCCTAGCAGAGTTACGAGAACCCCAACCAGGACCAGTAAGAATCGGTAAATGATTGTTTGCATCGTGTTCACTACGAAACACGGATATAGCTCCATTGCTTACACCTCCATTTATTACCTCACGAGATGCAAGTGCATCATATATCAACTTGTTGAAGATTTCACCAGGCTTTCCTGGTGAAATCTCAGGGTCAAAACGATGTGCCCAGATCTCGATACCTGTATCCTTCCAGTCCAATACTAACATCGGACCTGCCTGAAGCTTATCTTGGGAGATTTGCAAGACGGCGAAGCCGCGGACAAGATTCTGAGCCAATACCGAGCCTTTGGTAATAGTGATAATACCCTCATTTAGATTTTCACTTGTTGATAGAAGAATTGGACATTCAAGGGATGTATCACGTTGTTCAAGCAAACGTTTGATATCAGGTTTTGGTGTTTGGCCTGGCGAACACTTCAGATTGTGGGTAGGCCGAAAGGGAATTACATAAATGTCTGATGGAAGGCCTTGACTTTGAGATAAGACAAGCTTTCCATCACCCAGATTGGCCGCTGTCAGATGATTATGATCACCCTTCACTATAGACTCCATTTCATTTGTTGTCATTGTAATGTGTATGACAGAATCATCTGTTGGAGGTAAAGCCGTTGAGATAATATAAGGCAGCGGAGTATTTTTCCTACCTTGCCTGCCGCGTGTAGTAGCTCGTGATGTAGTACATCTCAATAGCTTAGTAGACTTTGGAAGATTTCGCTTGATATCAATCATGTTGTTTGTAGATTGTTGGTTGCTAATCCCTACTGAGCCATCTCGAAGTTTCGACAAGGGATCTAGAATAACTAGAACACCAGATGCGTGTTTTGCTAATCCACCAGGATCACGTACTAGCCCACTGACACATCTGTTCATGGCATATCCGGTGCCTCCAAAACAATCACGAAAGAACTCTCCTTGAACTTGTTCAAGAAAGAATGCCATGACATCACCATCACTTTGATGACATTCAATCCGATGAACTTGTAAAATAGTGTCTTCTGTAGGCTCACTTGTTCCAACTACATGCACCTCCTTAGGACTAAAATGTGCACCCTCGCCGCCTCCAGTATCCTTGACAAGGTAGGGAGCATGACCTCTGTCGCACAGACTAGCAGTCATTTCATCTCTCTTCGGCAAACCCGAATTAGGATCAGGCATGAACTTGCAAGCGTTTACAATAGCAGCATTATCTCGGACAGTACCATCTTCACGAATGATGAACTTTAGTGCTATTACCATGCACTGATCTTTAGCAAGGGCTATCATTTCATCAATTTGATCTTCTGAGATACTATCGGGAAGCTGCTTCTTCAATTCCGACATTCGACACTCGGCTGCATATTGATATTGCTCGTATACTACACGGTAGGAATCATCCTTATCAAGTGTCGTAACTCTTGCTTCATTCTCTTCCTTCAACCTATCGAAAAGTGCCACGGTCTCAGCATACTTCTCTGGATCAGCACGTAACTTATTAACTTCATCGTCAAGCCACTTCTTCTCTTGTTCATATACTGCTGCCTCTCGTTGGATTCTCTCTTGCTTGACACTCGGAGGTGCATCATCTACCTCATCTGCGTCATCATCAAAGTTCATATTATCAACAAATGGTTGTTCCGTCTCTTCATCCAAGAACCCACTAGCAAGTCCAGCTACAACTTGTCGACTCATATCACTTTGTAGGGATGGGAACTGATCAACGATATCAGAAGGAAGTGGATGTAAGTTGGAAAGTTCATATCCATCCTCAGTCATCTTGAATACTGGGTGGCCACGCATAGTCCAGTATGCCTGCTGGAGCATGTCTTCACTAAATCCATTTGGAAGTAAAAGTTGTTCACCTTCCTCAACCTCAAACTTTTGCTTCAATGCCGCCAGTACAGAGTCTAAAGTCTTGTGATCTTTGACAAACTCGAGTGCAGTCTTGATACCAAAGCCGTCCACCCCCTTCGAATAGTCATTCCCTTGGAGAATGTTCTGTTGTACCAACATGGGGAGAGTGAAATCCTTGAAGCCCGATCCTTCATCATTGAACAACCTCTCCTGCGTTACCTCCTGACCAGTGCCGTCTTTGAAGTTGATCTTAAAGATTGTGCACGTAGAGCCCAATGCAAGCATATCGGCATCTTCACTAATGATGAAATCTGCCAAACCATCCTTAACAGCTCGTACCATTTGAGCATCCGCTTCATGAGGAGCCTTGACGTATGAGATGCCATGAGCGGCACATGAATCTGCTAGCAGTTGTCTCATTCTAGGACTTGTACCACATGCCTTGAAGTACAGCTTGCTAGCGAGGTTGAACTTTCCCTTCGCCTCGGCAGCCTTGGCAGCCTTGTATGCTTCCTTACGTTCCTTTTGACGTTGTGCATTCTCTTCCTCCTTGGCAGGCAAAGCACGGCCATCAATAACAGCAAATGCACCGATATCATAGCTTGTGCCTAATCTCTTCATTTGCCTGATGGTATTATCAACAGGGATTAATTCAGCATCACGGCCATCAACTAATTCTTCGTGTTGCTGTCTTGCTATTGATCTTGGATCCATAATACATGCAGCGTGAAGAAACTTGGATGTATCAATGGCACCTGTTTTCCCGCTATAATCCTTCAGATTAACCTTTTTGGTTATCTCTTTAAAAGTTGAGTGTGATAAATATGGACCTTTTACACCCATTGTAATGATGTAATTTCTCAATGACGCAATATAATTTTACTAACTAACACCAACCAATATTAATAACGTAATATGAATATATTTAGAGTATAAAATATAATTTAATACTTCTTAAACTTTTTGATATATTGATTGGATGGTGCAGGTAGTGTTAATTGTTGTTGTTTATTGTGGGTTGGTATTGGTGGATGGTTGGTATTGGTCGATGGTGCTGCCAAATGTGTTGTTATAAATAAATTCGTATTCAAACACCACTCTTTTCATTTATTTATTGTGGTGGTGTCCGTGGGGGTTGTGATTGGGATGTGGTATTGTGTTGTTGTTATTGTTGATATGTTTCTGGTGATAAACGCTGTAAAATCATAGCTCACGTAAAACACACCTAACAATACACGAATATCACGCCTTTCGTCGTAATACTGGCCGTAATACTGGCAGTATGACATACATACACGACGGCGAGGAGGTTCACAATATGCAGACTACCGAGTTATTATTTTGCGAGTGTTCTAAAATCTTCGACTCAATGAGTCCCCCGAAAAAGGGATACCATCGTGAGGTACCTCACTAGTATATTGACGGCATATCGCCGCCTCAACAAGGCCATACGGCCGAGTTATCTATCTCTCCTCTTTCCGCTATCACATCATTGAAATTGTGAGGGAGTAGAGAATATGTATATGAGTTTGGAGAAGCAACAGTGTGACGTGAATACCAGCTGCTGCAGAAGATGAGGCGTCAAAACCAATACCTTACTAGATAGTAGCTAATTTTTTCAACTAATTGAGATGCCGTCGGCTACTTCAAACCTGTCCACTTGCCACTTTAACGTAGATACCTAGCCTATGTACTGTTTCAATGATATTGTTTGAATTTAAGTCACAAATAAATGCACAAATTCGGGGGGTGGAGTGGAATTCTCTGTTATGTAAAAATTATTGAGCTCAGAATCGGCCTTTACGAGGCTCACCACAATAAAAAAAACTTGACAATATAGACGATGGCGGTAGCTCTCATATGGCGTTATATGCGGTGCCGATAGTCAAACTCTTATATAAAGGGTAAGTTAGGATGCATGTGAAGGTATATTAGCAGTCGATGGGGTCAGAACGGCGGCGAGTGGCTACCACCACAGCATTCAAATAGCGTCTTCGATAATTGAAATGAAATGTTACCTATTCTCGTGATGTGATGGCTCTTCGTGCAGTCCTCATTGTGGTACGCCCGATACATATCGTATTGTATTATTGATATATAATAGATATTCGTGGTTGTGGCATATGATACCACTGGTTATCGTGGTTAATTTGCTCCCAACCAATACCCCTATAACTTCTCAACTAATTTAGTTGCCGCTTGCTAGTATGGTATATCCTGTCGCTTGCCATTTTAACGTAGAGATCTAACCTACTGTTTGTAATGCCACTGTTTGAAACTATGTTACCCAATGAATGCACAAATACATCTTTCCGACAATTCACTACTAGCTACTTTAACAATCAATGGTATCCTGCTCGGTATCTTTTCAGAAGTTGAAAATTATGTTGTAGAAGGTGCACCTTATATTACTATCAAATATTAGGCCGTCAATATGAACGTCGCCCGCCGTCAAGTACCCATATCTGATGTTAAGAAGAAGCGTGGTTTCTACGCTGGTGGCATCGCTGACAGTGGTGGATCATCCGCCTCTTCATCGGCCACAGATGTTGACATGTATTTGGATGTACCATCTTTTGAATTAAGTTTGGATGAATTTGAGGAGTATGCATTAGCTCGGTTAAAGGTATGTTATACTCTGCGTGATATATGGCAATATGTTGTATTTTTATTGCAATTATTTTGTACTCTTGGGGGCTACAGCTCGCCTTTAACTTTGTGACATATGACGGTGCATCTATTTAATTTTTGCTCATATTATGTGTCACCTGAACCAACAACTAATATTATATGTTTCTCTGCATTCACAACACCAAAAAACAAGGTACTACGAAAAATTGAAGAGATGAAAACACGCAATCTATCCCAAGATATGTTCCGTAGTCAATTGGACACCTCGATTAAAACCAACCTAACAATCTCATCGTCAGACTCTAAAAAAGTTAATGTATCAGAAAGTAAAAAGATTGATGTGGCCTCACACTTTATCTTGCGGGCTGCATATTGTCGTACCGAGGATTTACGCCGTTGGTTCTTAGCCCAGGAATGTCGATTATTCCGTCATCGTCTCGAGTCAGTATCAAATAAATCCCATGGAGGTAATAATGATGCATTACGTGAATTCTTGGCACATAATGACTTTGATTTAGATCGAGTTACACGGAATGAGAAGGATAGTTTGAGGGATAAGTTAATGAGTATACCCGGTGGTCCAAATCCTGTTGAATTCCATACTACCGAATATTACAGGGTACCGTTTATTCAGGCATTGGAATTAGTTTCAAGGAGGGAATGTTACATTGAGGGTGGATATGCATACGTTCCTCTTGGACGTATTGTATCCATTGTTGCTGCCAAGTTCCGTGCTTCGTTATCGAAAAGTTTGGCATTAGCTGCGGGTGTATTTGGTCAGGTTGCACATGATGAACAGGCAAGGATAGGACCACTCCTGAAAGGGATGAATTCACAGTATACGGGACCGGGAGCTCCAAATGCTGTTGTTGGTTTGGATGGAGAGGAGGTATTAAGTGCCGCTACAGTTGATGCATTGGCAGAACAGAGCATGCCACTTTGTATGCAGCAGCTACATACGGGTCTTAAACGTGATCATAAGTTGAAGCATCAGGGCCGATTACAGTATGGACTCTTCCTCAAGGGTGCCGGTATGAGTCTTGAGGAACACACTCTCTTCTTCCAAAGAGAGTTTACTCGTATCATGACATCAGAGCAATTTAATAAGCAATATGCGTATGGTATTCGACACACACACGGTAAAGAGGGTAAGAGGGCAAGCTACACACCTTATAATTGTATGAAGATTATCCTTGGCAACCCACCCCAAAGCGGAGTTGAACATCATGGCTGCCCATACAAACATTATGACGATGCCAACTTGAGTGCATTGCTTGGTAAGCTCAAGATTGGTAATGTTAGCGATCGGGATGCTATTATGGCACTTAAGAAGGATGGGAACTTCCAGCTAGCTTGTGCCAAGCACTTTGAAGTCACTCATCCTGCTGCAAAGAGTGTAGATGGAGTGAATTTGGACGGAGTTGGGAACCATCCAAATGCTTGGTTCTCAGCATCAGTGTCCTACCACAATGCCAAATCTGGTAAAGCGGCTTCTACCAGTAACGATATGGCAATTGATGTTGTTAAGAGTGAGGGAGTAGTGTGAATGTCAAGTATTATGGTTGTTAGTAGGGGGTTATAAGTAAACTAAGAGTCTATTACACAAAACAGATCTAAAGTACAATATTATCACTATCACTAATCCTCTCTTAAACAATCTCCTCGATATTAGCCCAAGGCATTGAAATGAAGGTCACATCATCAAGGAAGTAGTAACTTTCAAATGGTTTCTCTTCCACATACTCTGCCCATGGGACGTTCTGTATGATGCTGAGCTTTTCCACATTGATTGAATTCACTTTTGCTTCTGATAATTGATCGTTTATGTAAAGCTTGTCATACACTCCCTTTTTCCAGTACACTCGTTCATGTGTGTTGATCCAATCATCCGATAACCCAATCTTGCTATCATCAACGACATCACCAACTCGTGGGATAGTCATGTCCAAACTAACATCACCATCTTGAACATTAATAATGAAATTATCAGCTATACGGGTAATATTGAAGACATCAGTCGGCGGCTTCAAACCTTCAACAACGTCCAGGCCAACTTCAGACAAGACTACATGAAATTCATAAAGATATGTCTTCCCAGTCGACTCCTCTTGTATGTATGTTGTATACACGAGTTTATCCCACGGTGGGGCTTGTGAATAGTCAAAGGTAAACGACTCATGAAATACACTTAGTGTAAGAGTATACATACTTGTTTTGGACTCTTCGGTAAATCTCATTGGTGCTAAGTCATATCCTTTTGGCATCGTCAGAAACCTTTCAAACTCCTTCTTATTAGTGATCTCGAAGTTAATATTTACTCTAGGCAGAGTAGGGTGATTGCCATATACTATTACATCAATTGAAGGTTCTTTTTGCCCAGACCTGATCAACGAAGACTCGTATTCAGCCATACTTCCGAAAGTTGGTAATTTGATTTCTCTGTAATGAGAGTTTGTTTCCTTCATATTATACCATGGACTTACAACATACTTGTTTTCATCTTCATAAACGAATGTATGAATGGGATCTTGTTCACCTAGTATCTCAGCCCACTCGAAGTCTCCTTCGTATGTGATGCTAAATGAAGCTGTTTTGGGCTTAGCCTGAATGAGTGAGGTACCGAAGTAAACTAGGAGATGCGCGTTTCATAGTTTATCAAGATGAAAGAGAGATGATTGGAACATATGTTAATGCATGGTTTGCAAAGGCAATCACATAAAAGCAAACTAAGTTCAAATAAAGTATTTGAATGACTGAGTCTTCATATGAACACACCATAGCACAAAACAAAACAACACAAACTCGGACTTTCCAGCATCGTACACTCCGTTTGTCCAGTATACTTTGCCATTAGCTATAATGAAATCTCTCGCGGTTGTGACTTCCTCATCTCCTAGATGTAGCGTGGCAGACAAGGTATTGGCAACAAGTGAGATCGTATCGTCATCTCTTGTTAGTCTTGCCTTGGTCGCAGACTCTTTACCATGAACTGGATCTAGCGTATCAGTTGATGAACCGGCTTGTATGACCATGTAGTATGGAATATGATCATCTTGCTCATTTGTGATGAAGGTAGAGTACTCATACCGAACAGCAGCACCGTTCAAGTCGCCTGACATTTCTGAATGGTAGACATTTAATGCGATTATATACTTCGGAAGATCATCTTTGGCAACCTTGATTGGTACAATTCGAAGACCTTGGTCGTCAAGATTGTATTTAGTTGACAAGTCTGCTACTGCCTGTGACGAAAGCTCCCATATGATAAAGACTGAGTTCTTTCCTTGAACAAGATCAATTAATGTTTCTGCTTCTCCGTTCTTAATCATGGCAGAGCGTGCTTGCCATGCATCTGAGTAAATTTGACGTTTGAGTTCAATTGCCTCTTGCTTTTGATTAAATGTAAGATAAGGCGTGCCTTTTGACTCTACTAGATCATCGTATTTCCATACTATAGGCTCTTCTCGTGACCCATAGAACTCTATGTTTTCAAGCTTTGCGCTTGATGGTAGCTGTGTACTTTGAAGATGACCCAGTTGTTGTAGACTTTTACACTTGTCACCATTATAGGCTTTTACTGGCGCATTTATAAAGTCTTGATTAAAGTAATTCAAATTCTTGTCAATCGGTGAACGCCAAGCAATACTATTGGCGTTAATAAACTGCTTTGTGAACCAAGCAGAGCTCTCTTCACACCCTTTAACATTGATAATGATACTCTCATCAACACCAAGGTCACCTCCTCCAATGATTAAGCCATCTTCGGTGAAGTCAAAAGTTTCAACTAAAAAGTGTGGATACGCCTCTCCACCGGTTCTTGAATCAGGTGCTAAATCAGTTATGAGTTGATGATAATGTTGTATTCCTGCCTCGCCAAGATCCTTCAACATCTCTGGTATCTCCATATAACATCCAATGAGAAGTAAAGATAGCTTGCCATGTGGATCTAATGCATATGTAAAGAGGTCAGCTCTGCCGACACGATGTTTTTGTCCATTTATGTCCACACCTAACTTGGCAGCATATAAACTGTAGTAGTACCCATTAGAACTTGATTCAGTATGTTCTTCCCACTCTCCTCGGAGGTTCCTCTTCGTATCAAGATTAATGTTATCAATAACGTGGGTACCATCAAGTTTCAAAGGGATAAAGTCGTGTGAAAACATCAGCTTCTCAGCATCGTTCTCATCAATAATGAAGTTGAGGTTAAAACCTTCATAGTAGTCTACTGAAAGAGTGTCACTCTTTGATAATTTAGTATCGTCTGGTGTCGAGGGAGAAGTAGTATCGGGAAGACTAGGACCTTCTGTATTGTCGCCATCAATTGAAAAGTTTGGAGGAGCGTCAACCTTTGAAAGATTCATGCAATCTATATATTCCATGCATTTTCCTCCGCAGTCAGCCATACACGATGGCTCTCCGTCTTCAGGTTGACAACAGGTTGCAGCTAAACAGCTTTTTGCACAAGCATCAAATCCTTCAGGTTTCTGAATCTTATCTAATGCACAGATACCAGAAGGAAGACCAGGAGGGCATGATAGTTCGACATCGTCATCGGTATGATCTTCAGCTGCCGTAGTAACGGCAGAAGTCGGAATATTGGTACTATCGATGGTTGAATCATCATCATCGTCATCAGAAGTGGGACTATATGTCGGATATGCTGTGCCTTCTTCATCGACTGGGGCCTCGATATCGTTCAAATTCATACAGTCCATGTAAGAAAAACACTTTGACCCGCAACTAAACATACACGACGGCTGGAAGATGCGTCATGTTAGTACATTTGGTTGTAAAGGCAGTTAACACACGAATTCACATGATAAAACACTACTAACGCGGACTTTCCTGCCCATCTTGAGGTTGGCAGCATGTTGCATCTAAACATTCATTAACACAAGCAGAATATCCATCTGGGTTCTTCAAGTTGTCTAATGCACATATACCGGATTGTAGTCCAGGAGGACATGCTTGCAGATATCGATCAGCTTCCTGTATAGGAGTAGAAGATACACCATGTAGATGAATTGCAAGGAGGTACGCTGCCGCCGCCATAACTGGGCGTAGGCCATCTAGGCGATGCATGCTTATATTGACAATTATCAAGGTGAACTATTGCACTCGCTCGATTGATATGGTATTGTACTCAACGCCAATTGCCAACACAACCTGTACACTAGCAAAACTCGCTCGATTGATTATAATATATTATGATTTGTCCTCAACGCAAATTGCCAATCTCAATCAACCTGCTGATCTGCAGCTGCACTGTGCACTAATCACCTATCAAGTTGCTAAGCTAAAAGATACCGGCGGGAAATTCATTTCATTTATATCATCGAAAGGTGGTATCCGTGTCATAACGTAAGCCTCCTCACCATCTATCAATCTTTGGAGACATTATGGTACCTCTCTATGAGTTGAATGGATATCCATGGGTGCAGTTATGTCATGAGTCAATTAGTAGTTGATTTGTAGCCGAGGTTTTGACTTGTAAAGGATACCGGAGAATCAAGTCGATCCTAATCGGAAGGTCATTGTCATTATCGGAAGAGTAGGTAATAGTAATACCATAGTGTCAATTGTCCGTAGAGTGATAACTGTGCACTAGTATTTACAGAAGTAGCTTAGGCCTCTTTCTATGTACAGTGCGAGAACCACAAATGATATATCCTAGTAGAACATTATTTCGATATCCTGATAAACATTCCTTACAATATCCTTCCTCTGACAAGTGAACATACAACCATCTCCACTTGATAAACACTTCTAAATGAACCAAGAATATATTACTTTCTTGAACCATCGCTTTACAACCTGAGGACGTCTAGTCTTCTTCTGAGTCTTTTCTAGACTATCGTTTGATGTCGATGTACTACCCTCTAACCAACGAACATATTCTTGATGAAATGTCTTTAATGACACTGACAAATCACTTTCTAACATCTTTCGAATAGATGAACTACCAGATCTTTCAATGATATGTTTGGCTGATAGGACGGAAGGAAGATCGATTGATAGACTCAAGTTTGCTTTTGATTCAAACACAACCAAGTTGCTCTCTTTTGGCACGACATTGATTTTATGTACAGAAACAGTTGTGGTCTTATCGTCAGTTGGAGAGTTGTTATTACCAATCTTATTGAAAAGCCCTCCTTTTATAGATGTCTTATCTCGAATGACTGTTAGCTTCATGCTTGGGTATGTTGATGATTTGGAAATCTCAACTGCAATAGTTGCAGTGCTATGTACTTGAATGCCTGGTAAGCTCAGCCCTTGTGAAGTTACCTCAAAGAATCTGATGATATTATCATTTGGTTTAGTAATGTGTATATTATCGAGCCCTTGTTCATAGCTATGTAACTCATCGCCAATGTCGATATCAAGCTCTATGATTTTATTATTTTTTGAACCGCGGAGAAAGATATGAGGATGAAGTGTAAAGAACTCGTAAAGTGACTTGCTTCTATCAATGGGTACAGCTTCTGAAGCTACCATCGCCTTATAATTGAGGAAGGAGAAAGCAATATATGTCTTAGAATATATATACCGAATGCACATCAATATAACAAAACATACAACTCACCTCTCCCAACAGGTTGATTGTCATCATGGACGACGACGATTCTTCTTTGAGAATAGGCAGATCAAACTGAGGAGTAGCTATAATATTGGATATATCAGTTCTACGAGGTGGGCTGTTTTGGCCATCAACTCTAAATGCTGCTGCAATAGTAGTGCTTTGCATAACAAGAAGTAAAATTGCTCCGAAGCGTAGAAGAGGAGATGGAGGCGAGTAAGACATGTTCATTATTGATGATTGCAATCCAAGTAAGTTAATAAATCGAACAACCTTCGAATGAATGAACAGCTGCAATTACAGCTTGTAATGATGTAATCAACACTAACTATTAAGTGAGTAGATAGCCAATACTAGTATTGTGATTATAATATACCAAACAATGTGTTTGATCTAATATCAGAGAAGCAGCCAAATTTTGTATGATGCTACCAGATGGCGAGGAGAGACAGATATAGTGCTCTTCAGTTTTATCATATACAAAGCGTTGAGTTGTTGTGCTTGATAATTTGTGTACGATACGTAGGCTAAAAATTTGCTTGCAAACATATGCCAAAGTCGTGAGTAGAAGAATCTCAACGCAATGTATGTGTTGCAAGTAGAGAGGTACTCAATGATAGAATCAACCAAACCAATATTAAATGCTGAATCATTGCTTTGAAGTCGAAGCAGCAGTGAAGAACCACCGACTTGAAGTTTTAATAGCTAAGAAGAAGAAGAAGACGAAGACAACGACGACAACCATGATATCTAAAACGAGTTTATACAAACTTCTTATTCTCCTTCTTCCAACTGCAAGGGTAGTCGCCTCCACTGTAGTGGTTGAGGATAGAATAGATTATTCATATCCGAAGATGCCCGTATTGCAATGGCCACATAAGCATGTATATGTAGCAGCAGGTAGTGATACTAAAGTTCTAGGTATCGGCAATCATCATGATTCTAGTCGACCTTTACCGCTTGGAGTACCGTTTGAGATAGATGTGAGTTGCATATTCTTCTTTTGCAACTTATATTGACGTATAATCTCACGCAAACACATAACTCTCTTGTGTATACCTCATAAAAGACGCCTTTATTTCGAGGTAGGATACTCATACGGTTCCGAAGCACCAAGTCAGATGATCCAACGGCACATGAGAAATACTTTAGCGCATCAAAGAAAAAGCTCCTAATGCAGACAGTTGTTCAAGGGCGGTTTAAAAAGAGACTGAAGATGTCGGATGTTTACTTTGGATCTACATTCCCTCAACCTCTTGCATATTCACCTCCGCCAACTATGTCGAAGCTGATTGATGCTGTTTTGAGAAAAGTAGCACCAGGATTGATTTTAGACTTATCGTCCGATTCTCCAAAGGTACTTGCTCCATTAGCTGGTACTGTTCAGACAATGTCAATTGATAGTCTAGGAAACGAGCCCGACATTACATTACAGATAAATGAAAATGTAGTATCTTCTCTTGGAAAGAGCTTTGGTACTCCAGCTAAGCGTCAAAAGATTCTAAGCAATCCAAAATACGCTGCGAACTATGATTTCAATACGAATGATGTGTACACATTCCATTCGAATGATGATACTATGGACTATGGCCGAGGAACAATGCACATTCCGGTGTACGGAGAGTATGATATAAAAACAGCTATTGGGAATCAGCCGATGAGCTTGACAGGTATAGCGAAAGGTGGTAGTATTCTCTATGATTTGAAGATCTTCCATGCCAAATAAGTAGAGGAGTGTATATGTACATAAAGTAGAAGAATGTTGAACAGTACCTGCATCAGGCGTGCTTACTAGCTGACGTTGGTATCTACTTGACGAGAAGATCAGAATACATATCAATTCACTTCTATTTTATCTTCTAGATACAAACACACTCACTCGTCTCATCAATCATTTCCTATCTCACCAAGTATCAAACCAGATTGTTATCTTCTACAGTATCATCCAATGAGTCCATCTCTTCTGCTACCTGATCCTCGTCTGTTGTTGATTGTTCATGTGCCGGTTCCAACTTCTCTTCCTCAAACAAAGAGCATGCTTTGTTTAGAGGCAAAATAGATCGCTGGCAGATCATATCAAAAACGATCATATCGACGGCATCATCTACGTCAGTTTGCTCTTTATTGTCACCATATTGATCCCACATTACTATACGACAATCGTTGTCGACTGTCACCAATGCATGTTCGTGCTGATTAAAGACCTGACTGTAGGGATACTCGTACGAAGGTGGCTGCTTGGTAAACCCAAGCTCTTCTCCATCTGTTGTTGTTACTGTTTCTACATATGAATACTAGCTTTGTTTATCCCAATGTTCATTTGATGGTTGATGTCTAATTTGATTTTGGATACATCAAACCCAGTCTCCCAGATAAATTCCCCTCCAATCTTGGTATGAGTGTCGATACCATTGTGTAATTTGACGAAGTTGGAAGCATAGCCAGAGCTTGCACAATCTGCGTCTTGTTGTTCAATACAAGTTAATGTTGATAGGATAGACCCGATGGGGTCTTCACATACTTGTTCAACATTTATAAGATGTTGAGAACCCGCTACTGTTGAAAGAACCAATGCTGATACTAATGAGGAAAACAACATGACTATTTATGTAAAAGGAGATGTGATAGTGATATGTGCTGTGAGATATATGGTGCTTCAGTATCTACTTCTACTAGTATGATGTAAGGAGAAGGGGCATAGATGCTGTTAGCAGCTGTTAGCGTTGGAAAAGACTAGCCTCCCATCACTTACTTCTACTCACTCTTTGTCTGAGTGTAGGGGAGCCCAAAAAAGGATACCTTTCTATTCCTTTACGGTATCTTTCTCGACACACGCCTCTTTTCCTGCCTGCTTTCACTCCTCCTCATCCAAACTCCTCACGAACCGATTCAATCGTTGTATGTACTCAACAACACGAGGTCCGTCTACAATATCGTTGTGTCCTTTATCCGGCACCCACCATGGTTCTGTCTTACAATCCTCTGGAACTGCTGCCTGTAATGCGACACTAAACAATATTCCAAGACAAAGATAATGATGAGATTGACACGCACCCATTATGTATGTTTGAAAACAAACAAAATCCGTCATCACAAATGAATAAAAGATAGTACGTACCCATGCTCAAATTTAACTTCCACATCCTTCTTCCCGTGTATAATAAACACCTTACACTTAACTTTCTTAATCCTATCGATATTAGGGAATATATCCAAGCATGCCAATGCCCTAGATGGAGTTAGTACTCTCATCCCACTTGTAAATGGTGAATGCAATATCAATCCACCGACATTATCCCGACGTGATGCCAAGTAGCATGACGGACCACTGCCGACACTTTGTCCATATAAGATAACATTATGTTCATGCTTTGTGACGTTACTAACAACCCATTCATATACCATTTTCACATCTCTATAAGTGTTCTTTTCCATTGGTATACCACCAGATTCTCCATATCCTGAATAATCATATACCAGTACGTTGCACTTTAGATTTTTGGCAATTAAACATTGCAGGCCTGCCATCGCGCCAATATCTGTAGCATTTCCGTGGGAGTATAGTATAGTCTTGGTTTTGTCAGTAATTTCATTTGATGGTAATTTATATAATAATGCAGCGATATATGTACCCGTGCGTTTCTGTGGACCAATCTTGATGGGATGGATTGTACCATTGAAGGACGGTAAGTTGCCTAAAATGGATGTATCGGGTATGAAGTTAAATTTAACACCATTTGTATAATCTTGGGAATCAATTTTAGCACGATGTTTAGCACGTTTCCGTAGTTTATTACTCCGTTCGGTCATTGCAACAATTGGATCTTGTGATGCAGCCTCTTGTTGACGTTGTTGTTGTTCTTGACGATTCTGTCTTTGTTGTTTTCTTGTTGCTGCTTCATCTGCTTGGTTGTTATTCTTCTTCTTATTGTTATTGTTCATTTGATGTGAGGAAGATGTATCTATTTCAAACGTGCCTAAATCACTATCATCATCGTCGTCGTCATAATAGTCCTCATCGTCTTTCCCTTCCATCCGTCCAACTGTTTGATTATTGGTATCTTCTTCATCATCATCTTCTAATACTTCACCATCCTTGTTAACCCTCTCAAACTTATACAATGGCGGATCAGGAGGGAAGAATGTTAACGCCCCTGCTACCGATCCCTTTGAAAAGCCTGACCGTACCCAAAGATAAAAGAGAGCAGTTATAGCTGGTGGACAACAACAGCTACACATAATTTATCTTATGTTGGTTTGTGTTTACTGAGTTAATATCTGACGGCTTTGACTGGCAGAAATGAAGGCTGAATACCAAATTGAACTAGCACACCAAAATACCCTTCTCCTGATGTAATAGATTGCAATGTCTTAGAGTAATAGTAGGGATGACCTTTATGTAGGCCTTACCGCGTCCTCATCAGATACCTCACTCAGATAGTCTTACTTAGGTTTACACCTACTTTCGTATGTAGCGGGCGATTTTGAGATCTTCAAATTGGGGTACAACCTCTCCCTACATGGGTACTCACCTACTTTCGTATGTAGCGGACGATTTTGAGATCTGCAAGTTTGTGGTATTTTACCGGTACTCGAGCCCGAGTGCCGAGTGCCGAGTAAGCTAAATATTGAATCTCGAACGAGGACCATAGGGAGAAGGAGAGCAGCACATCATGCCGTGGCAAGCAGCACCCTCCCTAATTATCATCTTCGGTGCATTTAATGTCGCCGCTGGTCTTATTTGGACAGTCGATAGAGCATACTATGGAAAGGTATGTTGTTATTTCCATGATTGTAGCTAATTGATGAAAATTTTGGTTTTTGTTGGTGTTGTTTGCAATTCTAAGACCGTGATATGGCCACGGTATATCGCGTAACATATATTACTTGGCTAGCTTTTAATTGCGTTGGTGGTTTTGTATGTGCAAGAATATGGGGCGTCTATTACGTGTTCATGACACAAGTACCATCACCTCAACTTCAACTTATCTCACAATTTTATGTTCATCTACTACAATTTACAACACGTACAACAAAACAATAACAGAAAGGACGATCTATAGGACATAATCAATGGAGCTATGCTATGGAAAAACGTGATGAGCGTATAGAAAATTATCGAGCAGCAGCAAAAAAGGAATGATGTGTTTGATAGTGTCAAATTATTATCAATAATTGTTGGAAAATATAATTGTTGGAAGTAATTGATAAGATTGTTGGAGGGTTGTGGCGTGTTAAAGTAGGGGAAAGGGCATGTATATTTGAGGAGTATACGGTAGAATTATATTTGGGAATGAGATTGCAACAATCTTAACAACCAAACCAGAGATTAAACATAATCGTACATTTAAATTCGATTGTGACTGTGTTGACATAAATGATTGGTTGAAATAACAAGTGGGGGGTATTATGTACTATCTAATTATTCATGATAAAGACCAAACCCCAATTGTTTTCTTACTTTAGTTGTACACCATGTATTTGGGAGTAGAACTAAACTTCTTGTATCCCTTCACAACCTTGTTTACGCTGTCCAAAAAGTCCTTCTCGCTAACGCTCTTCCTCCTAGCTCGGATGGCAAACATACCCGCTTCTGTACAAACACTATGCAACTCTGCCCCGGTAGTATTAGGACATAAACGAGCCACCAATTCAAATCGAATATCACGATCACAATTCATACGCTTTGAATGGATCTTGAGGATATGTCCCCGTCCTTCCAAGTCTGGTAAACCGAATTCAACCTTACGATCTAAACGTCCAGGACGTAATAATGCAGGATCCAGTGTATCAGGCCTATTCGTTGCCATCAAAACTTTAATATTTCCACGGGCATCAAACCCATCCAACTCTGTAACAATTTGAAGCATCGTACGTTGTACTTCATTATCACTTCCATTATCATCACTTCCAGATCGTGCCCCACCAATGGCATCTACTTCATCGAAGAAGATGATACATGCACGTTTCGACCGAGCCATGGTAAAGAGTTCACGGACCATACGTGCACCTTCTCCGACATACTTCTGTACTAGTTCGGAACCAATAACACGGATGAAACAGGCATCTGTTCGGTTGGCTACCGCACGGGCCGTGAGGGTTTTACCTATTTATTAATTTGGATTAGTTGACAGGAGAGGTTTAGATGTCGGTTTAAAGATAAGGGATATAAAATTAAGTCCATTATATTAAAACTCACCTGTACCGGGAGGTCCATATAAAAGCACACTTAGTTGGAAAAGTGGGTCAAGGAAAGAGGATTAGCATATACACTTATGGCCAAAAAGTACAACCAGCAACACATTAAACTTACCCCTTGGGTGGTTCAATTCCCAAAGCAACAAACCGTTCAGGATGTAACAATGGTGTTTCCAACACCTCCCTTAACTTTTCCATAGCATCCTTTGCACCGCCTACATCTTCATATGTAACATCTGGCTTATCTTCCACGGTCATTAATGATACGGTAGGGTCAATCTTGGGTGGTAATGGAATTTGAATAGAGTACTTAGCCCTATCAACACCTACACGCATCCCTTCCTCAATATCCGTGGGTGCCACCTTCTCACCTAACCCAACAACAAACTTGGCAATCTGCTTTACATTAATCACATACTTATTACCAGCTAATTGTGCTGAAGGGTTGGCATCTGCAGCAGCCCCAGCACCTGGTGCACTACCACCATTTTCAGCACCCTCCTCGCCAGCAATAATTTTAGTACACCTGGCAACCTGTAATGGTGCCTCCTCCTGCATCATTTGCTTATCACCAACTAAATCCCATTGACTGGGTTGTGATAATCCCGTATCACTCTCTTTAATACCAATTAAATCTTTAACTGTTTGTTGATGCTTCTTTATCTCAGCTTCGATATCTTTAATTGGTACCGTGTATGGACCTAGGCCGTAGGATTTTAGAAGTGCAATGTCCTCAGAGTCTAGAGGTGGGGGTGCATCTGATTGATCATCTGTATTATCATTTACATTACGTGTTTGGCATTCTCCACTCGCCATATTTATTGTGTTGTGTTGGTATAACCTTTTATTGTTTAGTAAATATGTGTTTGGTGTGTTGTGGGTATCTCTTAGTTTGTTAACCTTTACAAATTTTCTCGCCGCCGCTTCAACTATCAATAAGTCTTTATAAATATAGTACCTGCGATATATAATCCTACTGATCTCCAATATAATACCCACTCTTACATCTCTCACCTCTTTTGCTGAATGCAATCGATAATTCGACAGGGATAGGTGGGTTCTCAGTTTGACCTATGGTCTACGTATCGACCTCAACCAAAGCAACTGAAAAACAATAGTACAAATAGCATACAACTTTGATTCTCTTTAGCCTATTAGCGCTTGCTCTCTCATACCTATTATCATCTCATACATACAAATTGTCAATTGATTCGGTTCAGATTGTAGGCGATCGATTTTATGTGGTAGATACTGCAATAATTTGCAAAAGAATATCCTTCACATCAAAATCAGTTGCTTTTGTACACTATTATATTGTACATTAGAAGATAGATATGACCCGCACCTCTACACAAGATGGATTAGCTGCTGCTGCAGTAGTTGGTATATCAATTGTACTTGTAAGGCAGCTACTAAATAGTATAGATGAAGAAGAGAAGGAGATTTGTAAAGCAAATCACAATCTCAATAACAATAACAATAACAATAGACGAAAGTATACATGGATGCCATGGTGGTGGCCTATAATTGCAATACAAAGATGGAAGAGTAAACAACAAAATAATAATGGTATTGATACTGAACAATATGAACATAGAGGGGCATGTAACTGTAGATCAATACAGTTTCTAGTTGTAGGTGCACGACAACTAAACAAGCAAAATCAAGGGATCAACAATAATAATGCAATCAATTCATCACCAAGCAAAATACGGTTTCGTTGTATACCAATATCTGCATCAAACTTTCAAGTAGTTTGTGGTGAGAATGAAATGAGGTTCTACTACGAGAATGATAATTCTGACAACAATCATGATAGTGGTGGTGAAAGTAATCAGGCACAAGTGTTTTGTAGTAATTGCGGAGTTACTGTCTTCCATGCCAATAGAAAAACGGGCAATTTAGAAATTAATGTAGACTGTTTTGATGATAAAGAGGAACCAAGGTTGATTCAAAGGAGAGATATTAGAGAACAATCATCTTCGGGGCTATCTTCCATTACAAATCCTTCAGAGCACCAACAACAGTATCCAAGGTCTCAATCATCGCTATCATCAACAGCATTAGAGAAGGACAATAATAATAACGAACAGGTGGTTAATAAACATTCAATTGGAACTCTTTTAGAAGACGAGCCATTTCTTGAAGGCTTTGCTAATCTGAGTGTTGCCATGTTGGGAGAGAGCAGTAGTCCAACTAATCAAGTACAACATGTGAGAAAGGAATCTGTATCATCATCAGATGCCCCAACACAGCCTGAATCATATTCTATAGCAGAAAGTGACATTGATGATTTGTCAATGGGATCATCTTCTCTGACAGGTGCACTACCACTGTATCATTCTGCTCTTAGTGTAGCCTCAGGAACCGCACCGCCATCTATTAAAACCACGGGCTTGCCTCCATTACCTCCAACATCAAATAGAATATCACCCTCTGATGGGTCAATAAAGACATTACCTTTGTGGTTGGGTTCTGATCGACCGGGAGGGGGTGGACGACGAGTTAGAAATAGGAGCTTTGACATGAACGGCGGTGGCTGGTCAGTTTCATCTGAATTGAACGATGACTTAGAGGGGGAAGGGAAATCAACAATTTCACCAACAATGAGAGATCAAATGAAAAAGTATCTCGAAAGGCATGAGAATTCTAAACAGCATCATTACTGACGAACTAAGTGAGGATTAATGTGAGAAAATTGTACATATAAGGAGGGATGAAGATTTGATTCAGGAGAATATAGTCCTGTTGTGTAGGAAAGTAGATGTTCATATAGAACGATGAGCTAATGCTAAGCTTATCGGTTATGCTAAAGCCTTGATGATCCTTCTTTACTTGGTAATAAGTCTCCAAATAAAGAGAGATCTTCAACCAGGCCAGGCACGGGGCAGAATAATTACGGTTACTTATCGCCAAATCAACTTCAATACAGATTGCGAGCTCAGAGAGAGCATGGTATCAAGCATCATCTTCCTCATTATATACGTACTATCATGAATAATACTATGAAGACATCCATATTATCGGGCTATTTGGTATATTTAATCATAGGATTAGTCGCAACAATAAATCAAAACTCATTTTTTGTTGATAGCTTTTCACAAGTATCAACCATCACAATCACTCGATGTTCCTCTCGTCGTCTGCAAGCTAACAAAGACTCTGCCAACGAGTATAGTATCAAAAAAGAAGTTAAATCCAATACCAACCGATTGACAATCACTCGATGTTCCTCTCGTCGTCTCCAAGCTAACAAAGACTCTACCAACGAATATAGTATCAAACAAGAGGTCAAATCCAATACCAATCGGTTGATAACTTTACCAACAGCTATTGGTAGTACTATATTAACCCTTTCTCTACTTCTACAAACGATACAACCGGCATCAGCAAGTAACTATGGTTCTTTTACAGCTGAACAAAAGTTTGTTGCTGAATCATGGCGTATTGTCGATCAATTCTACATTGATAGAACATTCAATCATCAGAATTGGTTTCAAGTTAGACAGGATGCACTTAAAAAGAAGTATAAGAATATGGATGAGGCCCGGGCTGAGGTTGAGAAGATAACTAGTAGTTTGGGTGATAGATATACAAGGTATTTACCCCCAGCAAAGTATGATAGTATTGTTAATGCTGCAACTGGGAGTGTGTTCGGAGTTGGAGTTGAATTAGCACAAGATAAAGAGGGTATGAAAGTGATTGCATCTGATGTTGAACCATCGTAAGTTATTGATGCTTTTTTTTTGCTCATATGATATGTCTCTTCTTACCACATATGTCATTCTCTGTATAGAGGGCCAGCTGCAAAGGGTGGATTAAAACCTAATGATGTGTTTGTTGAAGTTGACGGAGTACGATTTGATGATGGCAAGGCTACTCCAGATGATGTTGCAGTCGTTGTAAGAGGTCCCGAGGGAAGTAAAGTTGGGGTTGTAGTGGAAAGAGATGGCAAGAATGTTGACTTTATATTGACAAGAGAACCTATCAAAATCACATCTGTTCGAAGTTACATGGGTGATAAATCCGGTGTAGGTAAAGTGGGTGTGATTAGGATAAAGAACTTTAGTGGCACGACCGCTGAAACAGTGAAGACTGAATTAGAGAGTCTAAAGAAGAAGGGAGCAACAAATATTGTGTTGGATCTGAGAGGTATGTTGTTTCTTTCTCTTATATGCAACTCAGCCTAAGGTTCACTCAGTTCGAGTGTCGAGGCATAGGGCTGAATGAGCCTGAGGATGATTAGGCTGGGTAACCCCGAAAGGAGGTGATTGTGTAGTGTTTATACCACTGCAAATAACTAACTTCCTTCCTCTTTTCTTTTGTAAGGTGATCCTGGAGGACTACTACCTGGTGGCGTCGATACTGCCTCGTTATTCCTTGAAGCAAATAAACCAGTTGTTTTTGTTGTTGATAAGAAGGGTGTTGTTGATGCCCAAAGCACACTGGTTGACGGTGTAGACCTTGATACGCCATTAGTACTGTTGGTTGATAAAAACACAGCATCGGCAGCTGAAGTATTCACAGCTGCAATGAAAGAGAATAACCGTGCAACAGTCGCGGGTGAACAGACATTTGGCAAGGGTATAGTCCAAACAATACGTCAGTTAGGCTTTGAAGATGGAGAGAAAAATGGTGGCGTGGCAGTGACAGTTGCAAGGTATGAAACACCACAGCATCATGACATCAATAAACAGGGGATACCAGTAGATGTCAAGACAAATGTTGATTGTGGAAAAGAAGATGCTCTGTCTTGTCTGCCGAACGAGGCATTTAAGAGGAAGAGTTGAGGAAAGAAAGAAATGCTATTATCTTAAAGCTAGCTAATTACTAGATAGTAAAGTTATTGATACTTATATTTCATCGCTTCCAAGAGATTTCAAATCTGTGAATTTTCAATCGGTATCCTGGGATCTTATACCACTATACATGTTCTGATGTCAATATAATGCCTTGAAAGTATAGGATGTACCTCTCGTACACCTTTTCTACAGCTGGATGTTACAGAAAGATATCATTCTATATATTGATATCAATGTATACTTCATCTGCCTATCAAAAAGGGAATGGCTGCCTTTATCAAGTTGAGATCTGGATCTAAAGAACGACCAACACCTTCAAGCACTAGCATACTAACAACGACAGAAGACATGGCAGGATCAATCTCAACACTAAATTGGCGGCAAAGATCTAAGACTTGACCCAGTAATGATCCTACATTGACAGCACCAAGCGTCAAGCCTTGTTTTCTACGATCATGGAATTCTGAGACAAGTTTAGCAACTCCACAAGCAAAATCATGTTTGCCGTTGGGTATCTCAGTGCATCTTTGATACCTAGCCCGCTCGACCATAAGTTCTCCAGCAGTATATCCATCATTCAATACGACTGCCTTAAACAAGTCTCTCAAATTTGCTTTGTCATTTGGTTGCAGTGATGTCGCAATACCGGCATCAAGAAAGATGATTGTGTAGTTGCATTCTTTTGGATTACCCTTCTTGCTAGGAGTTGCCTTTACAAGTATATTTCTGAAAGAGAGTAGTAGAATGTTAGAAGAAGACTCATTTCATTGACAGACAATGGTATGCTTACCCAGGATGTAGATCTGCATGAACAAAATTATCAGTGAAAACCATCTGTAGAAATCCTCTTAACAATGGTCCTGCTAGTTTCTTCCTAATCTTCAAACCCTCTTGGCTGTTATCAGACAGGTAATGAGCTATTGGCACTGCGTCATCACCAGCATATTCTTCAACCAATACCTTTTCAGAGATCCAATCAGGCTCGGGTTTAGGAAATGTGATTGATTGAGGTCGTTTATTACTATCTGAGCAATCAAAGTTATGCCGAAAGACTTGTAAATTGTCACCTTCAACTCTTAAATCGACCTGCCTTTCAATGACATTTGAAAAATTGGTTACAGCTCGTGGCAAGCTCAACATCTTTACTATAGTCAATGGTATCATCTTGTCAATAAACTCTGCAATGTATGCCATTAGTGCCAAATCTCTCTGTACTAATTGCTTTGTATTTGGATGCAAAACCTTTACTGCAACATCTATGTTTTTCTCATTTGATTGTAATGTTCCTCTGTGAACTTGTCCAACGCTACCAGAGCCAAGTATACTTTCTCTACTAACAACTAAACCAGATGATTCATAATCTTGTCCGAACGCTTCACACAATGATTGATGCGTATACTTCCAATCATGTACTCTAGCAGTATCCTGCAATTCAGACAATCTAATACACATATGTAATGGAAACAAATCACGTCTTGTAGCTGCCCACTGACCCAGCTTTACAAATGCTGGTCCAAGACATTGCAATGTATGTAATGTATATCTCCATGATATATCTGAAACCCAAGTAGATTCTCGAAAGCATCGTGATACCAACATGGCAGTAGGAGTCATAACTATTAATGGACATAATCTTACTGTAATTTCTATACCTCGAGTTAAAACAAAGAAGGTTTTACCAATACGATTCCACCAATATGACTGTTTCTTATTGATACTTGTATCATATTGTTGCTTAGTATTCTTCTGCCACCATTTAAATCTCCACCGTTTGTGTTTTATAGGCTTTATAGATACAGCAGTTGGAGAGCTGGCCAATATACTTGTTTGATGATGATGTAGGATACTCTTATCACTGGTCGTTGACACATTAGTGTTACATTTGAGCAACAGAGGTATATCTTCTTGTCTCTTCATGTAATCACCAGTATCACATTTGCAACATGAGTCGGTTGTAATTGAATAATAATATAAAGATGGTACTGAGCAAATTATTATTGCAAATTTGGAAACTTGTGACCTTTGTTGCAGAGTACTCCTACTAAAAGAATGCCTAAAGAACATGATCAGACGCCTATTATGAGATTGTTGAGGGCCTAATACTAATAACAACATTTTGGTGGTAGTACACAAAAAAATTGTGCGACTGTCACGAGCCTCCCACCAATTGAGTTTTATGTTCACTGACTGCTAGTTACTAACTCGGATAAATATAAATAGTATCCTACTTCTCTAGAGGAAAAGGGCACACATCACACATATAATGACTCTACTTTTATTTTATCTACTGTTCAATCATACTCTTTTGTACAAAATCACTCCTTCTTGACATGAAATTCATGCCATACACGTACATCAAATAGGAATTCTCCATCCTTTGTAACCATATTCAATCCCAGTGGTTGGTACTTACCAATATGTGGTTTAATATCCACATCTCCATACATGGGTATCTTCATTGTGCCGTTGCCATAATCCATAGCATCATCATACAAATGGAATGTGTACACATCATGTGTATTGAACTCATATTCTGCCGCTTTCTTTGGATTACCGAGTGTTTTTCTACGGCTTGCTCTATTGGATACATCACCACCACTGCTACTACTTCCAAGAGAAGATTCTACATTCTCTTCAATATCTGGTAATGTAATATCTGGCTCGTTACCTGGACTATCAATTGACAAAGTCTGTGCACTGCCAGCTAATAGCGCTAATACCTTCGGCTCGTCTGACGTCAAGTCCATAATCAACCCAGGTGCTGGAAGATGCGCGTTTCATAGTTTATGAAGATGAAAGAGAAGTGATTGCAACAAATGTTAGTACATGCGGCTTACAAAAGCAATCAAATAAAGCCAAACTTAGTTCACATAAAGTAATCGAAATGCTGAGACCTCGTATTGAATATACTCATGCACATAATAAAACAATACTAACGCGGACTTTCCAACACGTCCCAAAATAGTTGTCATAACCTTTGCCATACTAGACGGTGGTGAATTCTTCATTTTATATGCAAAGACACTACCGGTATATACCTCTGACATTTTCATTGGTTTCTTAAATGTACCCTGGAGTACAGATTGCATTAATCGTTTACGTCCATTGAAATATACATCATGTGCCATTGGATCATCTGATGTAGTATTACGAAAACGTAGTAGTACCTTACCCTTGAATAATGATGTTTCTACTTCAAATGGTATACCAATCGGTAATGCTTCATGTTCTTTAATACCGGGTGTTGACATGGTACTACCTGCCATGAGATATACTGGCTTGTGTTTCCATGTCGATGGATCTGATTTGGGTGGTTCCGATGGTTTGAAGTTAGCTGCAAAGCCCTTCTTATTTGTTGTTTGCTGCATATCCTCCTCGTCCTCCTGTTTGGTATTCTTTTGTTGCTCATTATCGTTAATATCAAGCTTCTCAACTGCAGTAGATACTAATTGTGTATCATCGTCGTCCCTTGTTTCTAATGCAGCAGCAGTAGAGGTATTCCATTCATCTTCTTTTGCAACTACATCTGATGAACTACTCTTCTTCTTCAATTTGAGCTTTGTTTTACTGCCATGACTTGATAGTCGACGAATCATCTTGGGAGTATATTATATGTTGTTATTTGTTTTATCTATTGCAGTATTTTATCTTCTAGAGCGAGCCTACAGCGCAAATACCTATATCCAACGCCAACTATATTGCACTAGTAAACTCTACTTGTAATTGTATCTAGGTGGCAGCAGTTCTTATCAATATGCGTCAGTTGTCAGTTGGGTGGTGTGTTTCGTCTCAACGTACGAAAGTGTTATTTTAAAAGTTAAATGATGAATCCTCAGGTCCTCAGGTCTCAGGTACTACATACCTACTAAACCTCAAAAACCATGGGAATGAGATAATATGTATCCAATAGATAGCCAATAGATAATCATGGTAGATCAAGCTAGATTACAAAGACTACAGCGTCAAAGACAACGTGCTAATAAACGCACTGCACAAAAGTCTAGCAGCATTGCAACAACTAAAAAGAAAGTAGGTGATACTAATTATTTTGGAGTTGCAACTAGTACTACCATTCCAGCTACTAGTATCAATAATAGTGTCAACAATTATTCATCTACCAATGGATATCATCATACAAATAAACAATCACCGCCAAGACCTCCTCCAAACAACAACAGCAACAATACAAGGTCAATGCCACAAATTGATTTCGGAGGCGATGGAGGTAGCGTTGAGGTTATAAAATCGACAACTCCTACACCCTATACTAATAATAACAATAGTAATAGTATGTTGGTTACACCCATCCAATCGAATTTGTCATCGCTAGATAGGAATAGAAGTACACCACCACCTACACCTCCTGTCGAGAGTAGTCGAAGGAAAAGTATTGGTAATGATATGAGCCCAAAATCTATGGCGGTTAGTAAGTCTATAGCAGACTCACGTCGTTTTAGATTCAATGATGGTAATGGTAACAATAGTAGTGGTACTTTTATGAATGGTAGTAGCAACAGTAGTAGTAGCAAGGGACAACAAGAGGAATGGTTTCAATATACCAATGGAACTACTGCACAAAATGCTCATAACAATAATATAAGAGCTGCTCCACAAAGTATTAATGGCGATAGTAGTTCGAGAAGACATAGAGCATTGTCTAATTCATCAATTGATAGTGGATCAGATGTATTTGATGGTGTGCATGAATCTACTCCATTGAATACAACAACTTTTGAACAACAGCAACAAGAGCAACAGTTTGGTAGTAGCAACTTGTCTCCAAAGCTAACTTCTTCAACAACATCTTCAACAACAAAACAACAAAGTACTGATGCTAGTTACAAAGAACAAATCAAACATAGGAATGAATCAAGGTACAATAATGTCAAGACACCTACTATATCAAATGTATCAAGTAGTTCAGTTGCAACTCCTCCTCAATCTCCCGTTACTCCACCAAGGAGACAAGAATCATCACCAATTTCATCTCATAGGAAGTTGAGTAGATCCCCTCCTCGATCACCAATATCAAATGGCAGTGTATCAAGTATAGTTGAAAAGTTGAATAATACACCTCCTCAATCACCAGTTGGTGGTAGAAGTAGTAGTAGACAACAGTGTTCACCTAGTAGAAGTCCAAATAGTAGCAGTAGACAACAATCTCCGGTAAGAAGAGTTGTTACAACAACACCGCCAGCATGGACTAGTACACCATCAGATGAAGGTGTCTCCTATGTAGAAGCCTCGCGACATTCGTCACCTTCATGGTCTAGAAAGAATAATACAAATAAGACTCCACCTTCCAACAGAGCTAACATTGGTAATCTTAAACCAATCTCACCATCCAAGTTGTCACCATCATCATTTGGTGGTACAAAGAAGAAGAATATAAAGAAGAAATCATGGAGTCCAACGAAACCCAAACAAAATAAGAGTATTAATGAAAGTAGGATATCAATTTGTCATCATTATGGTGGTAGTGGTGGTGGTACACCAGTTTGGGTACATGCTTCCATCCTCGAAACACATTCAGCAAGAGAAGAGGATACTTGGGAATGGAAACGTGGATATTTATATACAAACTCTGATAATAGTAATGTCATGTCTGTTACACTACATAGTGATGAAACAACTACATCGTCAGGACAAACAACATATACAATATCAAAGAAATATAATGATGGTATACATATATTAATGGGTAATTCATGGTGGTCTTCCTCAATTGATAATCAACAAACGCAACAAACTACTCATCCAATGCCACCCAATGACTTAGTAGAATTAACACACCTACATGAACCAGCAATAGTACATGCATTACGAGCACGTTACAATACCAACAGTATATATACATATACTGGATCAATATTATTGGCATTAAATCCATTTAAAAAGTTAGATTCATTATATACACGTGGTATGATGGAATTGTATTGGACGAAGAATGATAATACTGATATGGGGATGAAGGATGATCGAGATGATAATGAGAAGAAAGGAGTGGATCAACAACCACCGCCTCCACATGCATTTGCAGTTGCTGAAAGAGCTTATAGTAGTATGATACAATCTTTGGAAGGACGTGATAATGATAATATTAACAACAAGAGTAATAGTACTAACAATAGCATGGAAGATGAGGAATCTAATCTATGCAATCAAGCTATATTAGTCTCCGGAGAGTCAGGAGCTGGTAAGACAGTTACAACCAAGATTATTATGCGATATCTATCTATATTATCACAACGCCATTCGGAACAAAATAATGAAAGTAGTACAATGAGTAGTGCGACAAACAATGGAGGAGGAAAAGGACCAAGTGTTGAAATGCAAGTATTACAATCTAATCCTATACTTGAATCGTTTGGCAATGCACGTACTATTAGGAACGATAACAGTTCGAGATTCGGTAAGTTCATCGAAATGAGTTTCTCAGCTCAAAGTTTCAAATCATCAAGTCAGGACAACCACTACCACAATCGTCAACACTATCAACAACGAGGATCACTATTAGGTGCAACAATTGATACATACCTACTTGAAAAGGTTCGATTAGTCTCAGTTAATCCAGGTGAACGCAACTATCACATATTTTACGAACTATTATCACCAAATGGAATGTGTATTGAAGAGAAACAACGGTATATGTTAACAACCTACTTTGGTCAGGGTGACACGTCACTAACTGTGAATGATTTCAACATGACATCAATATCGGGTACATTCGATAGACGTGATGGTGTTGATGATTCTGATACCTATGATGAATTACGTACTGCAATGAATACCGTGGGGTTTTCATTAGATGAACAGGATGGGATATTCTCCGTTGTTTCTGCCTTGTTATATGCATCCAACTTGAAATTTGTCAATTCAAATGATGGGAATGATGATTGTCTTGTATATGATGAAGATGGCACGTCTGAGGCTGTATCAAACTTGTTACGTGTATCAGAAGATTCATTAAAGATGGCATTAACTACTAGTTTCCTAGAAGCACGGGGTGAGATATTAATGAAACGGTTATCAGCAAGTCAAGCACAGAAGGCATTAGAGGCTACTGTTAAGGCTACATATGGTGCATTGTTTACATATATTGTCAATCGAGTGAACAAATCAATTGAAGTTCAGGGAGATTATCGGAACATCAATAGTGATGGAAGTGGAGGAAGAAGAAGTTATGAACATGTTTCAACTATTGGCGTATTGGATATATTTGGCTTTGAATCGTTTGAAACAAACTCATTTGAGCAACTTTGTATCAACTACTGCAATGAGGCTCTACAGCAGCAGTTTAACCGTTATGTCTTCAAGGCAGAACAAGCTGAATATGAATATGAAGGCATTGAGTGGAGTAATATCGAGTTTCCAGATAATCAGGAGGCTTTAGACTTAATTGAAGCCAAGCGTGTTGGGATATTCTCAGTATTAGATGAGCAATGTCGTTTGCCTAGACGAACTGATATGACATTTGCCAAGGCTGTTTATGACATGTGTGAGAGCAACTCCTACTTTGAAGCCGATCGAATGCAAAGATCAAAGGGCAAGTTTTGTATAGACCATTATGCTGGCAAGGTTGAGTATGACAGTGATAGCTTCATGTTGAAGAATAAGGATGAATTGCCCAAGAGTGCATCAGACCTACTTGAATCATCAACGGTTCCACTTATATCTGAGTTGGCATATATTCTTAGTGTTGATAATGATGCTACACCTCAACAAACTTCGTCGTCGTCGATGAGAGATGGTGGTCTTCATGCTCCACCAAAACGATCGTCAAGCAAGCTTGCTCGTTCAACTGTTAGTGGACAATTTGCATCTCAATTAAAAGGTCTTCGATCAAGGATCGCTACTACCGAGCCCCACTACATCAGATGTCTCAAACCAAATGATCATCTAGTAGCTAACTACTTTGATGAGCAACTTATTGCGCATCAACTCAATTGTGCGGGGGTGTTGCCAGCGATGAAGATTGCCAGAGCTGGATTTGCCATGCGGTATCACCACGAGGCCTTCATACAACGGTATCGACCAATAGTATATCAAGAACTAATCCGTCGTAGATCGGGAAGAATTGGAGGTCACCAGATAACTTGTCAGTTCTTGATCAGTTTACTTACTGATCGACTGGAGAGTGAAATGAGAAAGCGAGCTGAACAAGATGCCAAGATTAATGACATAAAAGATATTGTCGCATGGGGATTACAAGTGGGAAGATCTAAAGTATTTCTTCGTAGTGCTGCATCTGAAAGTCTTGAAGAACTACGAAGCTCAACAATAAACAAGGCAGCTACGATACTTCAGTCTCGGGCTAGGGCATTCATATGTCAAAACAAGTTCTACCTAATCCTGGGTAGCATTTTGACATTGCAATGTGCCGGTAGAAAGCTAATTGCATGCGTTTATGTTCATCAATTAAGATGTGAAGAAAGATCAATTACTCTTCAAAAACAATGGAGATCGTATTATGCTTGGTCTCAATATCAAAACACCCTATATATCACTTCATGGTGCCAACGATTCTATAGAGGCAATAAGGTGCGAGAGAGGGTAGTTGTGATCAAACAATACCGCAGTGCAATTGTAATTCAGTCAGCTTGGCGAGCATATACCTTTCAACAATGTCATCATCGATTCCGAAGTGCTGCCATTACAATCCAATGCTTCTTAAGACGTTGTGCTGCTAATCGAATGCTCAGCCGGTTAAAACGAGAGATGAGAGATGTGAAGAGTATTGCAATGGAACGAGATAGGCTTCGTCAGGAAATGAGACAGATGAAACAAGAGTTGGAGCAAGTCAAGAGTCGTCACAACGCCAATGATAGTATACAGCAATCTGATTCATTTTCATCTGATAAGACGGGTGGCTCTCAGGAAGAAATGATTGCTCTTCTTTCTCGACAATGTGCTAAGAAAGATCATGAGCTTAAAATGCTTCGAGATGAGGTTGATACACTGCGAGGAAGTGCGCGAAGTGTGCCATCAACCTTGCTTCTTACATCTGGAGAATCATCATTGCCACCTACGCCTTTAAGTCGAAATGGAAGCTTTAGTCCTTTGGGTTTGGCACTTCTTGCATCTGGAGAAAGTGGGGGAATCCTTCCTACTTCGCCTAGTCTGTTGGATACTGAAGTTGAAGTAGATGACGTGCCTCAATTGGAATGCTCTCAAGTATCTTCCCTGCCTGATGGCTCAATGGACATTACTGATGAAAAGGTGAACAGGTCCTCGTCCCTAAATCAAACTGAATCATCATTCATTGATTGTATGAAGATAGATGAGCTTCCGTTTCACCAAGCAATCCTGAATGATGACAAAGAGATGATGTTGGAAGAAATACAGAATGCATCAGATGATATTGAGCTACATATCAATTCTACAGACTCAAAGGGACGAACACCTTTGCATGTTGCGGCCCAGTGCTCTAATCCCGAGTTTGCGGTGATACTCTTTTCACACCATGCAGTTGCCAACACACAAGATTTCTCTGGCAATACTGCGTTGCATTATGCAGACTCTCCAGAAATGACCAAGGCACTGCTTGAGGGTGGAATTAGCCCCAATATTCCCAACAGTGACGGATTATGTGCATTGCATTTGGCTGTAAAACGACGTGACTTCATGTCAGCGAAATATCTCCTCTCATATAGAGCTGATGTGAATAATGCCGATGATGCATATTGGTATACGCCACTTCACTTGATTGCTCATGCAGAGGCACCATTGGCCAATACATCTGATCGTTCGATTCGAGGTCCTATTGCTGGATTATTGTGTGAGGCCAAGGTTCCATCTGTTCCTGACTTGAACTACCAAGATAGAGATGGCAATAGTCCACTACATCATGCCGCATCACTCGTTGAAGAAGATGCTGGTTTACTCATTTCCCTCTTCATTGAACATGGATCAAGTCCCAACATCACGAACAATCGAGGCCAAACGCCAGTTCATCTATTTTGTCATAATCATGGTGCACGACAGTATATCTATTATCACGAAGCACTACATCTCATGCTTGCCAAGGGAGCAGATACCAACACGACATCTCTGAGTGGTTGTACTGCTCTACATCTAGCTCTGTATCATCAAGATGTGGAGGCTGCAGCACTCTTGATTCGGTATGGTGCACAAGTCAACATGAAATGGAAGAAACCTCAGAAGTGGACAATGTCGTGGACAGATATGGGATCAGATGACGTCTTGCCTCTTGATATGCTGGAGAATATACAAGACCTTCACAGAGTTGTTTCTGAGATATCAACTTCACAAATCAGCGCATCACGTCGAGCTCGATGTATGCATTGCAAAGGCAAGTTTGGTATACTAGGAAGACATCACAATTGTACACACTGTGGACGAAGTGTTTGTGGGAGGTGTTATGTCGGGACATTGAGCAAAGGATATTTCCCCACCCTGGCAAAGGAGGCTGGAAATAACAATACAATGTACAAAGTATGCTGCCTATGCGAGCCAATACTCTTATCCAAAATGAAGAAAGTTGTACCTCCTGTGACTATTTCCGTCAGTGGCAATGGTGGTGGTGGTGGTGGTGGTGGATGTGATCAGAGTTCAGTAATCCATTCAGAAGTGTCTTTATAACTGCGACGGGGTACTTAATTTGATTATATAAAATAATTACAAACATATGAAAGACACAAGTATCCATCAGATTCTGATATAAGTTGCCTCGAACAATCTAGCCAGCCGTCATCTCAGCCGTCATCTCAACTAATCATATAATTAAGTCAGCCGTCATCTCCGCCGTCATCTAAAACAGTCGATGTGTAGTAGTATCGCCAATCGAATCCCTGCTAATCATACATTTTTTGACACTACATATCTCCCTTTCCTTCAACTACTATACTATCCTGCCTCCACTGTATCTATCTCTCTTCTGCTGCTAATACATATATTCAAAACAGCATCTAATAATAATAATGGTTAGAGTTTCACAAATGGCATTGGCTGCCTGCTTGGCCTTGTCAACCACTGCCTTTACAACAATACCAACAACACATCAAAAAACATCACATACGTCATTAGTTGCAATAAATAGTAGAAGTATACAATCAACTATACTATACATGTCATCAACAGACACCGCTGAGTCTAAAACATCATCACTTAAACGTTTACCGGAGAGTGCAGTGGAATTAACACTATCAATCCCGGGCAAGGCAACATCAGCCGCATATGACAAGACATTATCTGAGGTATCAAAGAATGTATCAATCCCCGGCTTTCGTAAGGGTGCCAAGATCCCACCCCAGGTTATTGAAAATGCATGGTCAAAGAATGGTGGTAAGAAGGCACTTAAAACTACTGCAATTAACGAGCTATGTGGGGAACTTATCGGATCAGCACTTAAAGATGAATATGACCTAGAACCAATCGGTCAACCAACATTAGTAACATCTGCGGAAGAGTTGGCTGATGGTTTCACACCCGGGGAAGATTTAGAAGTTATTATTAAATGTGATGTATGGCCAGAAATTCAATGGAAGGATCCTTCGGAAGGACAAGAGAAGACCTACATGGGGTTGAAGGGTACATACAAACGCAAGCCATTCAATCAAGAACGATTTGATGCTGCATTGAATGATTTGAAAGAACGATATGCAAAGTTGGAACCATATGATGATGAAAATCAGGCATTAACACAGGGAGATGCATGTAAGGTGAATATGGTTGGGTATATGGCTAATTCAGATGGAAGTAAGGGTGAGGCATTACCAGATGCTGCTAGTGGGGATAATGTTGAGGTTATTTTAGGACCAGGACGTTATATGGAGGGATTGGTAGAAGGATTAGAGGGTGGTAAGGTTGGAGAAACTAAGACTGTAAATGTTCGCTTCCCTGCGGTGAGTAGTACTACTATGTTAAATGGATTGATGGATTGAGAGCATTCAACTTTTGCACACATCTCATGCATAAAACTCATCAATCTGATAAATCTTTCTCCTTTATCAATTGGACGACAGGCTTTGAAAAACAAGGACCTTGCTGGAAAGGATGCTATATTTGATGTCACAATCTTATCAGCATCAAAACGCATCCTACCTGAAATTACTGATGATTTTGCCCAGCAAGTCCGTGACGGATTAACCGCCGAACTCCTTCGGGATGAACTCCGTAAGGCCGTTGACTCTCAGGATGCTATGGAATATATGGGTGCACGTAATGCAGCACTTGGAAAAGCACTCTCAGAATGCATGGATGTAGACGTACCTGATACACTCGTTACCAACCAGGCACGTGAAAAGTATGCCATGATGATGACTGAAATGCGTGATAGTGGTATGGCCGATGAGGAGATTAAGAAGCTAATCTCGCCAGAGAACTTTGTCAAGTATAAGGAAATCGAAAAACCTGACATTATTCGGGACTTTAAGATTAGTATGGCTGTGGATGAGATTGCTCGATTGGAGAATATTCAAGTACCTGCATATCAGATTGATGAACAGATCCAATCTCTTAAGGATCAGGCTGCCAAGGAGGGTACTGAGACTGGTGATATGGACGACGAGCAAATGAGAAGGAAGGTAGAATCAACATTAGAACGCCGAGCAGTATATGATTTCTTAGCCGAGGGTGCTGATCTGGATGTTGAATATGTTGATGAGGGTGAAGAACAATTCGATGAAGCATTAATGGAGAAGTTAGCGGCTGAGAGTTTGGCACGTGAAGAAGAGGCCGAGAAAGCAGCCGGTGGAGAAGAAGAACAAGGTGAGCAAGATGTCGTTTCAGCTGCGAGTACTGAAGTGGAAGTGCAACCAGTAGAGAAAGAAGAGCAAGTAGCATCATCGACAGAAGGGCAAGTAGCTTCGTCAGCAGAAGAAGACTTGGACATGACACGTCAAGTCATTATGAACGCGATCAACTCTCAGGATTCAGATGAGGGTATTGTCGATGATGACGATGGCGATGAATAAACTTCTTCTATGTGATATTTTCAACAGAGTTACACTAATCCTACCTGTCTTTTGCTTTATATTCAGGATGAGTTGAGGAGGATAGTGGCTGTGAGTGGGTAGGTGTAAGCTAGAACTTATTTGTACCAACACTGTTGATATACGCTCTTCAATCTTTATTCTCTACTCTCTAAATACAAACAAATGCTCATTTACCGATGTCCTAAGCCACCTCTTTTTCAATCGTCTCGTTGCTAACCACTTCCCCAAGCTTGTCAACGACTTCAGTATCCTCAGACGGATCCTCATTCACACGCTTGGAGACAACTGCAGTCACAGTTAAGTCGCCTGTAACATTTACAACAGTCCTGAACCTATCAAGTAGCCAATCGATGGCAAAGAGGTATGCCAGCCCATTTGGTTCGCCGCCGCCGGGCGGGATTCCAAAAGTGGTCGCATAAGATGTAAGGATGAGGATAATTACCGCAGAGGGCACTGGGGCAGTCCCCATGCTTCCAAAGGTGGCACAAATCACGAGTAAGATGTAATCACCAGCTGTGGGAACTATCCCGTTGTTATACGCGAGCCATACTGCGGCGCAGATGATATAGATAGCTCCACCATCCATGTTAATCGTTGCCCCTAGTGGGATGCAGAAGCGAGCTACACCATCGGAAGCACCAGCACCAACAGCGCAGTCGATAGTAACAGGAAGAGTAGCTAAGTAGAAAGGTGGTGTGAGCGAGGTGATGAGTCTTGATGTGCTGTAAAAAGTACACATCATATGTCAAAGATATAGCAGGTGACTTACCGGCAGAACTAGCGGAGGCAAACGCCAAGCAATGTGCTGGGATCATAGTCTTAAGAAACCTAAAAGGATTCTTCCTCACGAAGAAGATGTACAAACCAAAGTATACAAAAACGACTTGCATGACCAGTCCTGTGCAAAATGCGGCGACAAGGAACCCTAATTGCTCCATCACGAGCACAATCTAACATGGAGAAGATGAGGGTTAGCTTTTTAGAGTTGGTATGCAAAGCTTGTATTAAGAACATGTATAAAACAGCTTACATCTGACTGCTGCCCAAGCGCTTTTGCAATCATGGAGATGACGGCAAATGGAGTACACTTAATAATCCATTGAATAAAGTACATGAATACTTCCATAAGTTCTTCCATCACCTGAATGCTTAAGATTCTTTCCCAATCAACGCCGGCAGGCACTGAGATGAAAACAAGATTAGGGTTAGATTGCACTTGAACGGGTTGAGACAGATTGAATCATTCTCATCTCGTATCACACAACTTACTCTTCTTTGAGAGCTTATTTAAAGCAATTCCAAACCCCGCACCTAGAATAATAACTCCGAGAAAATTGGCATTAGCAAACATGCCAATCATGTTGGTATCCACCAACTGAAGGAAGAGTCCTTGGTAGATCGACTCACTAAGACTCAACTTGATTGGTTGCTCGGAATCAATTGACTGCTGATAGTACCCATTAACGTCATCCATACGAAAAAGAGTTGCATCCCCGGTACCATCTCCAGCTGCACAAACAACTGAACCGTCCTCTTGTTCTGTGAGCCAAGAATCAATAGCACTCGAATCAAACCAACTTTGCCCGTTGACAGCATTATATGTTTCGTCTACCTTACAGGCAATACGAACATCAGGAGGAAGTCCTTCATTTTCATCCTGGTCGATCTCTTGAAGTGTGTAAAACTGACTAAAGATGAGACTACAGATCACTCCTGAATGGTGTGTATGTGATATGGAGGTTGTTATATGTGTGATTAGATATAACATATCAGATATTAAACACTAGAATACTTACCAATAAGTGCCGCGCAAAGTGTAGTTAAAACATATAGTCCAATCGTTGATCCAACAAGTTTACCAGCTTTACCCAACGATAACATGTCCATCACTGAGATTGCAATAGATACGAAGACTAGTGGGAGAACGATGCACTTTAAGGCTCGGATGAATAAGTCTCCAACCAGACCCACCCAAAGGATAGCCGTTGCCTTGCTTGCAGGATCTTCTGGCTGCCAGAACGATAATCCAACTCCAATACCAATCCCTTTTAAGATAAAAACAATACATAGACATAGGATATGTGTGAGAATGAGTATGTTTTGTGGGGGGCATAAAATAGAGACATATGATATGCGATACAAAATAGAGACATATGATATGCACATATTCTGATATTCTGATATTCATGATATGCACAACTTACCAATGAGCGCTGCCGAAATAATAAATGTAATAGGATATTTATCCATAAGGGCACAAAACTTTGAGCAACAACCACGCTCACGATTGTCAATAACTTCCAAACCTTCGCCGCCATGATCAGCGGAGGAGTTGGCAGAGTTTGACTCATCGTCGGCCGTATCTTCTTCAGTATCTTTGGTTGCTCCGAACATTAGATTCTTAGTGGATGTATAAAACGAATTAGATGTTCGGACACTGTTTGTTTGGTGTTGTTGAAGTAGTTGTGTCAATGCCGAGTGTTTAAGAGAAGAGAGGAGATGTTAGACGACGGCGATCCGCCAATCTTTTGTAAATGCATATCAATATCATATCGAATATATAATCATAAATATGAACATCGTACCTATTGACATTAAGATTACGCATCGAATTGTATTCTTGATGAAGTTGCCATGCGGACTTTGGGGCTGTTGCTTTCGACATCCGAGGTAATGTTGTTGCGATATCATCCTCCTCCTTGCTTTCCTCCCAATCATCGGGCTCTGAAAACCTTGCTGTTTTAGCTGTTCCGTCCATTTCCATAAAGTCTTCTTTCTTCTTCTTCTTGATTAATTATGGGCTACAAGCATATATAATATTTATGGGCTACTCGGCTACTCCTCTTGAAGATATTGCAAGGCGGCGACACCATATCTTCTTATGTGATTATGTGCATCAGCAATAATCGTCGCAGGATCAAGAAAAAGGATACCCTATTTATCAAGGGTATCCTTTTATTCCCAGCCAAAGATTTGCATGCTGTGGTTTTCTCCAATCATTATTCAACAACATGCCGCCCATACCAGAGCCAGATCTATCTTCTACAGGAGGAGCATATGATGTGACAGAATCGGGTATAAACTTCCGTCATGCTGCAACAACCCTTGGAACACCCAAGGATGGTACCGAATTCTTATCAAGATTGCAAAACAATTTACAACTTAAGGTACTTGATCGTCCATCAAAGAATGAATTAGTATTTGAATTAGTTGGTGTGGATGTATCATTTGCAAATGCTTTGCGCAGGATAATGATTGCTGAAATACCAACTATGGCTTTGGAGCATGTAAGATTTATTTTCTAATCTTTCATTTAGATTGTGATGTGGATATCAACTTGATGGCATGCAATTATATCTCCTGTTATCACCCTGCTAATAAATCTATTGTAGAATATCAACTTGATGGCGATTATCACCTGCTTATTAATTTATCATTACCTCTCTACTACATACAATAAATAATAGGTATACATGTGGAACAATTCGGGATTAATCCATGATGAAGTTCTTTCACATCGATTGGGTTTGATACCATTAAATGTCGATCCAAGATTATTTGATGAATATGGATTCGACACTGATGATGATGGCCATCCAACACCTACTGATCGTAATACTATTGTATTTCGATTAAATGTTACATGTGGACGCAATGCAAAGGATGATGAAAAAATACGTAAGAAGATGGAAATTAAATGGAAGGGGGAAGGGTTGGTTAGTGGGTATGATGTAGAGGAAGCACAAAAGAAGGTAAAGGAGGCAGGTAAGAAAAAGAAGGACGAAACTACAGCAGATGATAATGATGACGGTGACGATTTAGAACCATCAGTGATGAATTTATCCATTGCAGATAAGGCCGCAGCAACCGCTGTATCTAACACAGCACAATCTGATGCAACGCCAATTGATTCGCCGCACCGACCATTTACCAAACACATATATGCACGTGACTTACTATGGTCACCTCAAGGTGATCAATTATCACGATTTCCCCTGCATTCAAGTGGGGTTGGAAGTGGGGTCGGGGGAGGCATCCGTCCATTGCATGAAGATATCTTAATAGCCAAACTACGTCCAGGTCAAGTTATTGAATTGGAAGCACATGCACGAAAAGGGGTAGGGAAAGATCATGCCAAGTTCTCACCCGTCGCCACGGCAAGTTATAGACTAATGCCACATATTGAAATATTGAAACCAATATATGATGACTTAGCTGAAGAGTTAGTGAATTGGTTTGAGCCAGGTGTATTCAAAACCGTACCAGCCAATGAAGATGGTCATCGTGTTAAGGCAGTTGTGTCCAATCCTTATGCTTGTACAATGTCGCGAAATTTCATGCGCAATCCAGTACTGAAAGAGAGTATTAAAATGAGCCGTGTACCAAATCATTTCATATTTAGTGTCGAAAGTGTTGGTATGCTTGAGCCCGGTGTAATTGTTGCCGAGGCATTAAAGGTGTTGAAGGGGAAGTGCGTTAAGGTTAATGAATTGGCTGACAATGCATCAGCTATGGAATAATGCAACTCGCCGAAGAAAGGAAGATAATATAAATGTGTGCCATAAATAATGTCGTCATCAAAAGTGAACATGAATTATGTAACTGTACATTTAGAATCTAGGTGGGGGTGCCTTCTGCCGAAAGCACTCTAAGAAGAAAACTGCTTTCTCCTTAACGCCTCTAGAACAAAGCCTTGTCGTACCCTCTCTTGAGATGACATCCTAGACACGAGACTGTTCACTTTCTTCTCCTGCCCTTGCAACTCCTCTCCCTGCAAGACAACTAGCTCCGATGTCCGGCGTATTATTTCTTTCCCACTCATCGGTGGTTTCTTTGCATACAAATAAATCGAAACAAACTGAAGGATACAACCAGCCATGAACAACTGTGATATTTGAAAGTGGAATATATGAGCACTAACAGCTGTACTTCCCACAATACTCATGGCTGTCGCGAAACTCTTGAGGATGTTATCTGCATACTTGATTACGGCCGCGACGATCAAACCACCCATGGCCTGGAAGGCTATGACTACTACTACCCAATTTGTATATCCCTGAAAGAATCCTCCTGTTACGATTGCACGTCCGTCTTTACTATATGCTGTCACAAGCGCGATAATTAATCCAAATGTTGATAACTGAACATTCTTCGCCCACACACTCGGTTCAGGACGAGGTGGTCCTTTATTTGATTTTGAATCATCACCATCATTACGAGGTTTCAATACAAGTTCAAAGTACACCCCACCAAATCCTGACGTACAGCTAGCACCCAAACATGCCAATACACCCACCCATCTACTCTGTTCTTGATATGATACACTTGCATTCTCATCAACCTTATCAAGTTGAACAATCCCAACGCCCACAGTTAGTATAACCAAGGCAATAATTTGCATCGAGGTGAGCTTCCTCTTAAGCAATACAACAGAAAAGACAGCTGTTAGTAATGTCTTGATTTGGTAGGTAACTTGAAATACTGCTGCGTCAAGATTAGACATTGCCAAATATAGAAATTGCTTCTGCAATACATATAAGCCGGCAAGTCCAGCAACACGATAATCAAATTGTAATTGTTGACATAAGTATGATTTGAAGGATGATGATGATGATGATGATTCAGTACTAATAAGTTGTTGATGTGTGGTAGTATTATTATTATCATCATCATGATTATTGCCATTATTCTTCTCAACATCATCATTCTCAAATTCCATTTCCTTGCTACTACCAGCTTCTTGATACTGCCCTTCATATACATCCTTCTTTGGTTTAAATAGGTAGGTTACTACCAATATACCCAAACATGTGATCAACTTAATAGCCTGTATAAAGAAGGGAAATGAAATGGGTATTTAAGTTGAGTTGGTGTTAGAGTTGTGTAGAGAACATGACAATAGCAACCAAAGTGCACACTTACCTCATCACAACAAACGGCAGTTGAACTTAGATACATAGTACCAGGTCGGGTACGAGTATACCTTACTAATAAAACATAGAACGTATTCTGTACAACAAGAAGGGCAAGGACTACATATTTTGCATTGCAAAACGACATGATGAATGGTGGTATATGTGTTTTTTTTGTTTTATGTTTTCGGTTTGAGGAACAACACAAAATCACACGCTGTAAGCACTAACTTCTTCCTTTCTAGTTCTAGTAGAGCTCAAAATCTGCTAACCTGCCTATCTCTACTGTTTATCTCTGCTGTATTATTGAACTGCCTTCTAACGACCACATCTAAAAATTAAATGCCTGAAAAAATGACTTGGTCATTGCAATGCAAAAATAAGTGCACTCTAAGTGCCATGCAGAGTGCCATGAGAGTGCAAATAGAGTTGTGCAAATATTTCAACCCATGGCTAAGATTGCACAATAATATACGTATTATAGAGCATTTTCTGTTCTAATATCTAAGTACTACAAACAGTTAATATATCTGTGTTTTCTTAGCCGCCGCCAAACGATACAGTACTGTACTGTGACGAGATAGTAAAAGAGTATTTCAATAGAGCTCACAACCATCCAATTTATTATGCAACCTCAAACACCGCCAATGTCTTCTTCTTCACAACAGAAACCTGTATGTAGTGATCCAGAATATGTAGCAATAATACTAGCAGCAACTCAAGGCGCACGTCTCTTCCCATTAACATCTGAATATCCAGATGGTATGCCAAAACATTTATTACCAATTTCACCTCTTAATTCTACTACTACTAACAATAGTAGTATGGGTGAAGGAGTTGGTGGTGCAACATTACTACAACGATTGTTAATTAAAACATATAATAGTGGATTTGAAATGGTAATTGTTGCTATTAATAAAGAGGATGATATGACATTACCTTTCTTATTGGGTAAGAATGATAACAATAATGTTGGTTTGTGTAATCTTTTGAGTAAGGAGAATGAAACTTTAGTATCTAATGTACTTCAAGATGATGTAGTTACTGACTTAGAATTCCATGGTAGTCAAAGTGGTACCAATAGTAGCTGTAGTGATGGAGCGCAATCGTCATCGAAAAAGGGTAAATCTACATCATCATCTGCAAAGCAACAACGTTGGATGCATATTAGAGTCGTACATCTACCAGACACATGTCATGGTAGTGCTGATGCATTACGATTCCTTTCCAAAGATCATCAGATTACAAACAGCAAGAATACAAACTCAGATAATGAAGATCAGAATGATAATGAATCAAGCAAGTATCAATCTTACATCCCACGTACATCTCATACTGTAGTTATGCCGGGAGATTTAATTATGGAAGGTGATTTACTTACTTCTTCACAAACAAACAATTCCAAACAAGGATATGATGGGAATGATATCTTCTCTTTACTAGTTCAAGAACATCGTCGTTGGAATGCATGTGGTAATTTAGATTGCTCATCTTCTTCTTCGGCGTGTACGATGCTCTTAACTAATGTAGGTGCTGAAGATAAGGAGGGCGTACCGTTAAAGGAAAGTTCCAAGGCAAAGACGGGATTATTATCACGAGAAGAAGAGGATATGGAGTATATAGGATTATCTTCGGAGATTTGTCCACCATTGTCAGGCTCATTGGCATCATCATTATCATCATCATCACATTGCTTAGACCCATCAAGGAGGGTGGTATTAAAACGGAGCAAGATTGAAGTAGAAGAAGATGAAGGCACGGGTAGTACACCCAAGATTACTGTGTCAAAGTCTCGATTACATTCTACAGGTAGTAGCAAAAGGACAAGTAGTAAAGGAGGGGCCCTTGCTCAAATTCTAGGTGGTGGACTTTCCATGTCATCTACTGCAACTAAGGATCATTCTCCTACAATATCATTACGCACTGATCTTCATGATGTGCATGTCTATGTTATATCAAATTGGGTAGTGTTCGATTTACTCCATGCTCGACCTGCCATGCAATCATTTCAAAATGAAGTATTGCCATTGTTAATATCACGTCAATACCGTGGAGTGGAGGCAGCGTTTGGACCTACTGCATGGAAGGTTGAGGAGAATAGAGAAAGGTTACATAAAGTATTGAAAGAATTGGATGGTGAAATAAGTGGTGATAATGTAGTCTGTGACAAGGTATCAAAATTACTTGGAATGTATGCCTCTGGGAAGATGAGTGGTGGATTAGGAAGATTCATCCCTAATGATTTGGAAGTTGATGATCATCAATTAGACTCTACCACACCCAAGGAGGCTGACCATGTTTCTTCATTACTTGGTCCTCCGGCATTCCCCAATACTAAGCATCAGTTTGCGGTATCAGCTCAAGTTCTCTCAAGGGAGGCATCTTCGCTAACATTACGCGCGTGTACACTCCCTTCTCTGTTATATGGATGTAGTGCGACCACTTCAAGTACACTCAAGTTAGACCCTGCTGTGTCATCTTCAATTGTTGCAAGTGGATCAAAGTTATCAACCAAGTTCAATTCCATCTTAATGTCAGGATGCACTTTTGGCGAAAAGGTACAAACTAAAGCATGCACAATTGGGAAGAATGTTGTGTTGGGAGATCGCACAAAGTTAAACAATGTCTTGGTAATGGATGGGGTTAAGATTGGTAGTAATGTAGTGTTACAAAACTCAATAGTTGGTGTAGGTGCTATTATTGGAGACAATTGCAATCTGAAAGACTGTCAAGTTGGACCAGGAGCAGTTGTAGCTACAGGCACTAAAACTACTGAGAAGGGAGAGTCTCTTCTTTGATTAAAGTAATAACCCATTGTTGTCGCCAAACTTGTAACATTTGTTTCAGTATCCTCTCCGTTAATCAAAAAGGCAATAAATAAAATGCCTCAGCCAAATATAAACATATATATGGATAATGAGCATAGATGGTACTCATGTCTCATAGTATGTAGAGGTAGTACGAAATGGCTACAAGTGTAATATCTCAATCATTTACTTTCAGGCAATGTTTGGCCATCAAGTGGCACCTCAGAGATGTAGGCTTGCTATTATAGTGCTTGTTTGGCATTGTATGGGTGTATAACAAGTTGATGAACACAGTCATCATATTTCTAGGGCCCTCTGTCATACTTTCACAGCCAAATGGGGGCAGATTTCTTGCCTCAGATTTTGGTTTCCTGCCGCTTTCATGGCGGTGTTTGGCCATCAAGTGGCACCTCAGAGATGTAGGCTTGCTATTATAGTGCTTGTTTGGCATTGTATGGGTGTATAACAAGTTGATGAACACAGTCATCATATTTCTAGGGCCCTCTGTCATACTTTCACAGCCACATGGGGGCAGATTTCTTGCCTCAGATTTTGATTTCTGACGCCTGTCAGGCAATGTTTGGCCATCAAGTGGCACCTCAGAGATGTAGGCTTGC
>Ga0214477_100091_pt1 | contig 57960 bp, 36 predicted proteins | sample M1_20Mar14CPVII9_FD_165058 | JGI IMG/M metagenome (GOLD analysis project Ga0214477, IMG submission 165058) | Marine eukaryotic communities from Monterey Bay, California, United States - M1_20Mar14CPVII9sort6BwellC16 | ecosystem: Environmental > Aquatic > Marine > Unclassified | place: USA...
TAATATCACCTAATATAAGCACGTTATCATCTTCAGTACTTGTAATCTTATACCGAACTGATTCCATAATATTTTGCAACGCGAATCTACAACTAACCATCAACTAAATAAATAAAACATACATAAGATATGAACATTGTCAAGACCGTACTCCTTATCACCACTGCAGCTCCATTGACTGCTGCTCATACGCTGCTACGAGGAAATCTACCAACTGAACAGTACATAACTTCAGAGTCTTTACTAGGTACAAGTTGGACGGCAACAGATTTACTTTATGCTGACGATAATGAATTGAAACCTGTTTTAGAAAATACACCAGCAACATTGATATTCTCCAATGATAACACTGCAAGCGGTTATGCCGGCTGTAATCAAATATTCGGAGATGTAGTAATATCATCAACTACTCTAGAGTTTGGAGAGGTAACACAAACAATGATGATGTGCTTCGGTGCTATTGATGATCAAGAACGTGCATTCAATAGTGCAGTGTTTAGGGAATCAGTTCGGTATAAGATTACAAGTACTGAAGATGATAACGTGCTTATATTAGGTGATATTAATACGGGGGAGGTGACCGCTCGTTTTGTACCATTACCGGAACCTACATTGGTCGATTCAGAGTGGGAGCTTAATGGAGTAATAATGGATGATGGCTGGGGTAGTATATCACACACGTTTACAGATGAACCCGTCACATTATCCTTTGATGAAACAACCTTTAAAGGATATACCGGTTGTAATACCGTCCAAGGAGAGTGGAAAGATGTAACCGAGGAGGATAGTACTTATCCCATGTTTCGAACTACCAATCTAGTTACAACTAAGCGAGGATGTGTATCACCATTTCCTGGGGATAACGAAGATGAACTTATAAAGGCTATTGCAGAACAAGAGCAAATTATACTTGATGCACTGAGTCAAGATGTAGTCGCATACAGTATTCAACAAGATCGGGGTGGAGGACTCACTTTGTATGATACCACTGTGAATGATGATAATACTGTAGATGTTGGAGATCGAATGGTCATATACTCTACACCTAGATCATACGAAGATGAGGAAGACAATACATGGGCTAGCATGGACTAGAAGAAGAATAGTGTAAAGTGCAGTAGGATAATGATAAAGATGTAAAGTAGAAGTGTTTGAAACGAAATGATATCTTATACCTCTTCTATCTTCTCTGGCGCTAAAAGAGCACTACTTGCGGACTATTGCATCGTATGACATACTAATCATCAATCCTCTAATCTAATTGACTGCCATAAACGCCCTGGCGTCATCCCGATCCTTGCTCTTCATTTCATTACTTGAGGTCTGGAAAGCACGGAGAACTTGTGTCAGATCCTCTTTTGATAGTGCCTTTTCTCTATACGCCTTCATCAAGCCATTCATAGCTTGTTGACCACCCGCATTTGCAACTACTTTCAAATGCTTAATACTCGTTTGAGTATTCCCCCGTCTCTGATGTTGTCTAGCCAATGATTCATGGGCTGATATTGAGCCTTTCTTTGCACCTACTTCCAATAATTCCCAAGCCTTTGATGTATTTTGTTCCACTACAATACCTCCCAGACAAAATCCTGCAATATACCCAAATGCTTCAGCATTACCAAGTTCAGCCGCACTGATACGCATTTCAAGATGTCTTGTGTCACTTTGCAATACCCCATCGCCTATTTTATATCGCTTGGCCATTTGCATGAAGGCTTCAGGATCATTCTTCTTCATTAGTTTTTCCAGTGATTTGATTTTATCTATATCAGCCATTTCAATTGGCTGTCGACAGAAGGAACAACTCATCTTTCTCAATCTCTTAATCGCCTGCTCGATCTCTCCTCCGCTTTTGGACATAATGCTTTTGTAGGAACAACCTTTGCATATACATTTCCCGCAGCATGGGTAATAATGACTTTCAGATCCCTCAAAGGGAAGTGGAATAAGACAGATTGGACACTCTTCTCTTTCCGAGATAGGTACAAATAGGTCAACGTTTGCCATCTCAGCTTGAGCTGTGGAAAGCAAGTTATCAATCCGTGCTTCTAATTCTATTGTTGCCATAATGATATTTGATATCGTACTCTTTCTTTGTAGTAAATATCGCTACCACCGCCGCCACTACCACTGCAACGCAACTATATAATATATCCTAATTATTTTGAATACTATAAATGGCAGCAAAGGGCGTCAAAAACTAACTGTTTGTGTATGAGATGAAATATAGATGCAGTATGAGTGATATTTTGATCTTCCATTACACAATAGGTACAGTTAACCTCTATAGATTTATGTATAATAATAACTACATACTTACCTTTCTTCTTTCAATTTATTATACCAATTAACAATAGTCTAGCCTTTTTATGATATCGCGATATGAATATTGGTTGTTGTTTGCACTACAATAATAATACATACTTAGCAAATATGTAGCAATGATAAAAGCTGTGAAATACGGTCGGGAACAATTCCGGTTCTTTGTTACTAGCAGCAGTCACTATATAAAAGATACCACTCTAGCCGTATTTATTCCTTCACGACTCCACAACTCCACAGTCCACACCACAAAAATAAAAATGACACAGAAGATATACTTATAATATGGTACCATAGCATAGATTCCATTGAACTAGGTATAATATAATGACCACCACAAGAAGAAGTAGCGCTAATAATAAATCATCAGCTCCGTTAGGCGAGGCTAATAATTCTTCTGATAATACCAATGGCGATGGAACACGTAAATCATTAAGATCATCACAAAGAAGAAGTAGTAGTACAGCTGGAAATAATAATGAGAGCCCAAACAACAATAACAACAACAATGCACCAGCAACTCAATCTTCTTCTACGGCTATGAAACAAAGTGCAGAATCTGCAACTAATGCACGACAATCTAAACGATTACGTCATCGTACTGCTGAATCTGATATACAAACTGATATCAATAATAACAATAAACGAACACGTCGATCTACAAGGAGTGTACCAAAACCATCTTTAGATAATATGCCAATGCCAACTACTAACACTACCAATACCACCAACAACAGTAGGAAGCGTCCACCATCCAAATCCAAAAAGAGACACTCCACCAATCCCTTCTCTTCCTCCACCACCTTCAACACCACATATCCACAACAACAGCATAATCCACGTACAATAATAATAGGCGCCGGTATATCAGGCCTATCAGCAGCACGTGAATTAAGTGAACGTCGTCATTCGGTATTACTACTTGAAGCACGTTCCCGTATAGGCGGAAGACTTCGAACTATAGATTTAATGCTAGATAAGGAATGGAATGATGTACGTAATGAAGTTGGTAAGGAAATTTTTACTCCTCTTCCCAATGCTACTACAACTAGTAATAATGATAATAATGAAGAGATGAGTAATAATAATATAAAGAATGGACGGATAAGTGATTTATATAAAGTGAATGAATGGCATCCAGTCGATGTTGGTGGAGCGTTTATTCATGGTACAGGCGTGAATACTACTAGTGACGTATTGGCGGGTGTTGGTGTTGGTGGTACGGTTATTGGAAGGTGAGTTGTTTAATTTGTATTGATTTGTGTGATGACTTTTATGATTGTGTGTGGTGTCTTTGTTTTTGAATATATGATATGCTCACTTTTTCATATCTCTTGTTGTTATAAAGTCATGATTTTGGTACCTCTAGTAAGAAGCGTAGTATGAGTATTGATATTCAACAACAACAACACCAGCAGCAAGAAGAAGAGGATAAGAAGAAGAAGAAGAAGCCTGCAATTCGTAAATCAGATCGCAAAACGAGAGGACAACAACAGCATTCCAATGATAATAATGATAAGAAGATGGCTGCTTCAACAACTACAAATAACAAAACAACAACCTCAACCTCAACAACAACAACAACAGTACGACCAGTAACAGACGGTATAGGATCACTCAATCCAGTTTACATATTAGCATCTCAAAAGTTAAACTTACCACTACACGCCGCAGAAGGTGTATATACATGTCTAGTTGACCATACCGGTAAATTAGTTACTGAAAGTACTGATGATATAGTGAATGATGAATTTAATACTATATTGGATATGGCTACGAAATGTTGTGAGGGGGGGAAGTATGATTGGTTGGTTAGTAGTGTTAACGAAGATGAAGAAGAAGGGGTAAAGAGTAGTAGTATGAAGAAGAAAAGGGTCGGAAGGAGGAAAGCAGCAGCAGATGATATAACAATTGAAGAAGAAGAAGAGGCAATTTCACGTCCCTCGCCTAATTCAGTATCAGATGATACTGCGAATACTGCGCTTCTGTCTTCAAAGAAGAAAGAAGATGAAACAACAATTATCGACCCGTCAACAGACTTTGGTACAATCTTTGAGGAATGTAAGAAACAATATCATAAAACTATGAAAGAGAAGAAGAAGAAGGAGAAGGTCAGTGCAGCATCATCCATGACACCATTCAATACTAAAACAACAAACGAAGAAGAAGAAGAGGAAGTACATAACAACTTATTCAATTGGCATGTTGCCAACCTAGAAATGTCAAGTGGTGCACCAATGTCAAAACTTGGACAAAAGTGGAATGAAGATGAATCATTCGGTTATGGTGGTGATCATTCCTATTTAGAGGGTGGGATGAGGAATGTTATTGAAAGTTTAAGTGTTGGATTTGATGTTAGGGGTGTTGGTTGTGATGGTATTGACAATACTAGTAATAATGGAGTTGGGAATGGTTTGAGAAGGAGTGGTGACTTTGCTAGTTTGTTTAGTAAACCATCTTCTGATGTCAACTATACAGATCCATTAATGGGAGGAGGAATGAATACAACTAGTAGTACTAGCAGAGGAATTATACAATGTGGAATAGAAGTAGTGGGCATTACAATTGTTGAACGGGATGAAGTGAAGCAACTTCGAAAGAGGAAACGTCCTCCTTCTTCAATCAAGACTGATGAAGAATCAGTATCACTCCGTAGATCACATCGTGAGAATAGGGGTGTAAAGTTGGCATCATTTATGGAAGAATTATCTCCAAAGTCAAAGACAAAGGCGGAAGAACAAACAGAGGAGAAGAAGCAGCCTCCTACTATGGATGACACATCTTTGCCTTCCTCAACATATGGAAATGAGAAAAGCACAGTTGTTCATGTTACAACGAAATGTGGATTGACACTTGAGGCTGATGCTGTGATTGTTACCACACCACTTGCAATACTAAGTATCCCAAAAGGCGAGAAGGGACACATCTCATTTGATCCACCATTACCAACATACAAACAGAATGCATTGAACAGATTGGGTGTGGGAGCATACAATAAATGTTGCATGTCATTTGAGAAACCATTTTGGAACAATTTGCCACGTCATCTATCATCATCATCGTCTTCAAAAACAACCAAAATGCCTGGTAATTGGAATGATGAAATGACACAACGATTTGATTTCATTGGACATGCCTCGGCAGAACACGGTAAGGATATACTCTTTTTGAATCTAAAGAATGCTCCAATCTTAGTTGCCATTTATGGTGGAAGTGATTACTCGAAACAAGTTGAAGGTATGCATGATGAGCAAGTTGTATTTGAATGTATGAAAGTTTTGCATAAGTTATGCAGTAATGCAATGAAGGCAAATGATGATACCACAAGAACACGGCGTCAGCTTGATTTAGAAGTACCTGATTGGCCGATCGATTACTTTGTTAGTCGTTGGGGATCAGACCCATACAGTCGTGGAGCTTTCTCGTATGTACCACCCGGAGTGAATGGATTTGAAGAGTTGACTGCCATGTCTAGACCAGTACATGACTACCGTCCAGAGTGGGAAGATGATATTGAGGAAGTGGGATCGAAGAGGAAGAATAAGAAGCCCAAGAGACCATTAATAATGTTTGCAGGCGAAGCAACGACACCATATCATCCATCTACTATGCATGGTGCATTCGAGACTGGTATTCGAGAGGCATATAGACTTGATTTGGCACTGGAACCGTCGATGAATGGTCTTGAATTTGATGAATCAGTTCTGTATCAACCAACCTTTTCTCTAAGACGTGACCAGACGGAGCTCGACTTTGCTTCTTCAACAACAGCAACAGCATCAAAGAAGCAGCCCAGCAGTTCTCATTCTGCAGCAACATATAGTGATCGATTCGGTAGGGTATCCCTCGAGGCAGCTGCTGCGACGGGATGTAAAAAGTGTGCCAAGGAATTGGCAACCGGAGAGAAGAGAAAGGATTGTCACTCAGATCAGTGTCCACGAAAGATGTTTGGGAGTGCACTTGAACGAGCAGTATCACTGCCACCGCCACCAGCACAGCCTGCCATCAAACCAATTCAACAGGCCAAGTTACCCTCCAAGACAGCACCCGAAAGTAGTACTCCAAACGATACTCAAGGACCTCAGAAACCACCAAACCTTGTTCTTTTACCTGGTATGAACAACATCTCAGCTCCAGCTCCTGAGATTGGAACTGGATGGACACAAGAGGTTGTTAGGCGTACAAAGAAGGGCAGCACGTCAAAGTCGGATCGATTCTATATTAGTCCACAGGGTAAGAGGATCAGGAGCTGGGCTGAAGTGCTATCTCATGTGAGCAAAGTTGGCAGCAATAGTAGTGGTGGTGGCAAGTCGGCTGCTGGTAGTAGTAGTATGATTGATATAACATCCGAAAGTTGGTGGTTTGATCATGATGCTTCCATCTTACGAGGAGTTGAGAGTTTTGGGGCATCGACTAAAACAATGTCAATGATCAAGAAGAAAGTTCTAGCACCTGCCGCTGCAACTCGCAGTCCAAAGGAGATGGTAGATCGTTACAAGTTTCTTATGGGCTTAGTTGGGCATACTGATAACGCCGACACGGCTACTTTGGATGTTCAGGATAAATGGAAGCTGCCAGGCCAACGAGGAAGATCTTGGCTAGCAGCTGGTGTTGATCAGAAGAGGAAATACACCATGAGTAACGGACAACAAGTGGCCAAGAAAGTAAAGAAAGAGGCAACTGATCAAGCCGCCCAGTCAACGGTCGGTCGTCGATCATCAAGGAGGAGAAGCTGATTGATTCAACAAGGAAATGAAGTAAATTAGATACTAGTTCACATTCAATCAATAACTAGTTTATAAGAATACACACTGTGCCTATACTTCCATTCAAAACTCAAGTAAATTTGGAAATCTGTCAGCCATGAACTAATGCATGGCGTCATTCGATTTCCACTTGAGCTTTAATCAACAAAGAAGAACTCTCCCTCTAAACAAATGAAGGAGAGTTATATTTCTCACATCCCAGTCTCATCTGGTGGTAGGCCTTCGTCTTTTTCTTTACCAGGCAATCGTTTCATGGCACCAGACATTTGATACTTGCTAGCTCTTCGTCTAGCCAACTCTGCAATGAGTTCTTCCTCGGAGGCAGATGCCAACGACTTCAATGCATCGTCACTAGAGCTGCTGTCAGAAGGAACTGCCGGTTCGCTTTCTTCCTCATCTTTTAAACAAGCATCAAGCTTTGCCTTCTTCTTCTTGACGGGTACCTTGCGACTCTTGGCAATGGTATTTTCTAAATACGATCTCATAATTGCAGTTGAATCATCGTGTAGGATTGGAATCAGGGCACGTCGAATGTGATCATAAAGATTCGGATAGAGTGTCTCTTCTCTTGATAGAAGCTTCTTCATTCGAGCTCTCTCCTTTGGTTCTTCAAAACATGCAGGACAATTCTCATTAATGACCGGGAAATTGGCACTTTTGGCAAACTCAGTCATGAGACTCTCTCTGCAATAGACAAGAGGTCGAATGACCGATACATCACCAGCATTAATCTTGTAGTTGGCTTTCATCGTTCGTATGAATCCATTGTGCATGATACTCATTAGGAATGACTCGGCACAATCATCAAGATGCTGAGCTAATACGAGCTTGTTGCATTTATTCTCACGAGCACATGTGTACAAATTTCCTCTTTTCATCCTAGCACAGAAGGCACATAGTGACGATACCGTCTTCCCATCTTTGCCACTCGATGCAGCTCGTTCTACTATATCATCTTTAATGTAATGATATTTTAAGCCAAGGCCCTCTACATACGGTATGAGAGGACTTGGATCGAAACTAGGTGTCATGGGATCAATCGTGCACACTTCAATCTCAAACTTGATTGGTAACTTTCGCTGAAACTCAAGTAAACAGTGAAGTAGACTGAGTGAATCTTTTCCTCCTGACAATCCAAGCAGGAGCCTATCACCTTCTTGTACCATGTCCCATTGAATCATCGCCTGTGTTATGAATCTCATCATCTTTGGCGGTGGTTTAAGCTTACCTTTGTTCTTCTTGCTCTTGTTACTTTCTTTTGTATTTGATGATGGAGGAACAGTAGTCTCTTTAGATGATTCAACAGCGGCACTGCTCACATTCGACTTAGTTGATGTGATATGAGGTGGTACTGTGGACTGACCCCATTGAGAAGAATCTCGTGAAGGTTTCTTCTTCTCTCTTTTAGTGGCAGCTGGTGGAAGACTCGATACTTGCTTTGTACGTGGAGACATATCCATCTCAGCACCAATAGCAGCATCAGTTGAGTCGATCTTCATGGAATTGATAGCTTCACGCGATGGAGTGGAGGTCTCTTCCATGGTTGCACTTTTACGCTTCCTACCAACAGCGGCAACAGTTGCTTCATTGTCAACTTCATACTCTTTTAAGAAATCTTCAATAGGTAGCCATTCATCCCTAGTCTTTGAGAAGACTTCACATGCCTCGCTCAACTCTCCTTCGTCAAATCCATCCTTGATTTCAGCATAAGATGCTTCTCCGGCATGATCCCCTTCTTTGAATGGTATGGGATCAGAAGACTTGATTGTGTAGTCAACATTCATCTCTTCCATTTGTGGCGCCACCTCAGTAGTGTTATTGACTTCCGGTGCAACCTCAATCATCATCTCTTCTACGTTTTGGAAGGCATCACCATTATTCCTACGTATACCATCCATTCTAACGTCAAGTCCGCCCAACAGTGCATCATCAACAAATGTTTCAGGTACCTCATCCAAGCCTTCACGAAGACTTTGTGATACCTCTTGCTGATAGACATACCAACGCAAGTCCTCGAGGGTATCATCAACGCCTCCACCACTACCCAACATACCACTAGCAGTATTCATCTTCTCCGCCTCTGATAAGAATCGAGGATTATTCTTGGTAGAAGCTAATATGGCATTTGCATTATTTGTAGCTTGGAAAAGACGATCTTTACTTGCTTGGATATTATCCGACATATCATTCATAGAAGTCTGACCTGCAACACTCTTCTCAAAAGTCGTCGGAGAGAGTATATCATAATGGCTCAACCAACGCCTTTCACTCTTTCCCAATGGTTTGCCACGTCTACTCCAATGCCTCCACTCGCCTGTTCGATGATCACAAGTGTACTGAGGCAACAGCACCCAGCCATTCTTGGCAACCCAAACTAATGCCGATATCACATAATCAACCTCCTCTTCTCGTAATCCCTTAAATGGTAAAGATAGTCTTGAATAACCTGGTCGTAGTAATTCACATGGCCGATCTGACCGAAGTAAGGCACATTCAATTTGTTTATTTGCATTGTTTGGTACTTCCTCATTTGATTCATTGATGGTTGTCATTCCAAGTAATCTTTGACTATATGGTCCTGAACATTGACAACCACCTCTTGACTGAATACCAAAGACATCATTTAAGATGGCGCAAACATAATTGTAATGGAGAAAACGTTTACCACATCTAATAAGGAACGAGAAAATTGGCAAATGTCGTCCGACACACGATGATGACGATGAGGAAGAAGAGTCGTCATCATTGACAGTAGTACCAAGCATGATCAAATTCGGTGCATGTTCCTTCAACTCCTTCACAACACGATCATATGTTGAACATTCATACTCCAACAATGTCTTGGGTGGGCACTTCTTCATATCTTCCTCACCACTACTCTCCTTGTCATCTGCAACACTCTGTACAATACGTTCATACTCCCTACCAACCCTCCGTCCAGCTAATAAACTTAATCCAACACGCTGTACACCTAGCCCATCTGGAGTCCCTCCCTCATACCGTTCAATTCGATTACTTAAAAATCGGTGTGATGTATTAGTAACATAAAAGACTGTAACGCGCATTTATGGAGACGAAAGAGAGATGATTGTAACATATGTTAGTACATGTGAGTTGCAATGGCAATTAAATGAGGCAGATGAAGGTCAAATGAGTAGCTAGATCACCTAGACTTCATATTGACCACACGAATACACAAAACAAAGAAGTACAAACGCGGACTTTCCAGTCCCTCCACCCGAAACACTTGGTGGATTAATTTGTGATATTAAATGTTTCTTAATGATCAATACACCCGGCGAACTTGGTCCACCATAACATTTATGTGGACTAAAGTATATAGCATCCTTACTTGGATCTACAACATTACCTCCTTCTTCTTCATTACTACTAAACTGAATTGGATTTGGATTCATATCCATTTTTAGATAAGGTGCACCACTGGCGTAATCAAAGAAGGCTAATGCACCATACTTATGCAATATAATTGCCAATTTATCAACATTGGCAATTAGTCCGGTAACATTACTAACTGACGAGAATGCACCGATGCGTAATCTTCCTGAATTTGAATTGTACTTTGGTAAATTTAGATAATGTTCTAATTTGGCAATGTTTACCATACCTGTTGTTGATTCCTCGGGTATAGTAATAACTTCAGCACCCGATTCTCTCCAGGGTAATAAGTTGGAATGATGTTCGTGTGGTCCGACGAATATAACTGGTCTCGTATCCATCATCACTTCTGTATCATTATTATTATTATTGCTTTTACTATTGCCATTGTTTGCAGCTGCTTGTTGTACAATACCTTTTAAATTCAAAGTATCTATCAATATATTAACAACACCGGTCACACCTTATGTTTTGCAATATCATGGTGTGAGTTAGCAAACAGGACACATTAAATTACATATATATATATCACAATTACCAAACATATATCATAACAAACATATATCATGTATCTAACGCATATTATGATATATACTCACCATTACCCCCGAATATGACCGTATCTAATGATGCTTTACCTGTGATACGTGCATTGGTTGCCTCAGCTACAATTTGTCGTGATTCAGAAAGGTAGGCTGTTGATTGTGATCCTGTGTATGTTATATTCTGTGTAATGTTTAAGTACATATATTGTTGTGCATAAGATATGAGCATATCATTACACCGTACAAACAACATCACTACAAACAATTTTAAACTGTTCGTTCATGCATGCCTTTTACACCCCTACAAACCAAAGTACAAAACATATAATAATTAAACATATAACGTACCGTGTGTGTATTAGCATAACAACTCATACTATTATCACGTAGATAATTTTCAATCGATTCAACAGGCCTTTGTGACGCAGTTTGATCACAATATATCAATGGTACTTCACCCCCGCCACTGCCAACCTTGGAGTTGTTGCTGTTGGTAGATGATGTTGTTGGGGTAGATGACATGTCAAATGGTGAAATAAAAGTTGGAAAATTGTATGTATCATTTTTATCTCTATTATTATTATTATTATTATTGTTGTTGTTGTTGTTGTTGTTGTTGTTGTCATCATCATCATTAGAGGGTGGAGGATCACAAATAACATCATTAGCCAGTCTACTTCGCAATTCATATATCTTATTCCAAACTGTGTTATTGTTGTTATCTTCTTTATTAATCATACCCTTAATTTTGCTGTCGTCATTACTTTCAGAATAAATTGACTTTTCATTAGTCCATACATTCTCCGCGCTACATTTATTATTATTACCACCACCGGCAGCATTAGTAGTAGTAGTATTGCAATTCATCTTCTCTAGTAGGATGATAATGATATTTGATGGTTACCAATAATTAATAATCAAGGATTTTTTGAAGTGGACGGGTAAAGATACCTAAAGATACTATGCAATTCATCTTCTCCTTCTGAGATACGATATCGTAGCTCATAATCTATTTCCCATATGCTCATAATAGAAAAGTACAGAGATTTCATCTCCCTTAAAAGATAGAGCTATGACTGTACATTCCTAGACTAATCAATAGACTAATGTCAGTGTTTATTGTACATATATTTCCTAGATTATTGTAGACACAAACATGAACAATACGTTCTCTTCTGTGATGACAATGAATTACTTCTCATCTACATACTATAATTGTATACATATACTATTATAACTTCATTACCGTGCTCCAGTGTGGATATCGTAATCGTCGTCGGCGGAGGTATGTCTTCACTGCCGCCGCATCCACTCTATTATATATTGATACTATCTCTCCATTATTATTATGACGAGTCATATGTCTGTGGCTTGGTTGTTGTGCTAACCAATTGCAGAAGTGAGATATCGAGTTTGTATATCTTCGATGACTTGCATTTGCAATCGTTGCAGCTCGATGATCGTTGTGATTGTTGTTGTTGTGTATATCCATCGTGTCTATTGTAGATGATTAATCAGTTTTGCCACGTTAGTAATGTTCGTGATGTAATATGATAGTAGAGAGAGTGAAGTTGATGTTGATGGATATCTATCGTCTATCAACTTGTGATGTGTATTACTAGCTCAATTGGATATATCATATGCTGAAACTTTCAACTATTGTAGAATGATTTATCGTTAGAACGATGAACTATCCACATATACTAATACTTTGATGCTCTAGCCCCTAGAGAGTAGAAGAAGCGGTCATGGTTGCTTTGCAATTTTTCAAAATGATACCTCCCCTGTATGACTTGAGGGGCAAATTTTCTAAGCAACTACCATAAATATCTACATAGGAATCAGTATAATAGGGATTGGATGAATATCATACCAAGAAGGTATGATTTTGAATCAATCTTTTTTAGTATGGCAGATATCCTACTTCTAGCGGGGAGCCCGTTCATATTTTATACGAGAAGCCGTTCATTTAAAGTTGATAACGGGGCTCCCCGATGAGTAATCCTAGCTCGGATCAGCGTCTTGACTCCTTCCCCTCTTCTTACCACAAAGCACCACCTCCTTGTCTTTGCCTACTGCCGTCTGCGTCCTATTACTATCACCCTCGTCAAGTAACGCCATTCTTTTGTTTAAATCGCTTAGTTTTGCTTTTATCCTTACATACTCATCAGCCGTCTTTGATAATTCGTTGGTTAGTAAGGCCTTCCTGTCGATGTACGATAAAAGATCAGGTGTTGTTGGTACTAGAGCAGTATAGAGTTCGCTTTGGCCGTGTATTTCTCCAATCAATGCAAGGATATTGGGCAGAAGAATAGACTCAATGTCGGCAAAGATATTACTGGGACATTGTATGCCCTGTAGCTTACAGTATTTCTCCCTATTTTGACTCTTTAGCTGGGTTCTAATAACCTTTGAACGCCTAATGGAAATGGGATTACTACCGGTTCCATTCTCAATGCACGCTTCACTTAAACTGTCAAGCAAGTCACTCGTTACATATTCTGCTATGTTAATTGTTTTTAGTGTATGATTGGAGTTGTATGTACTGTCAATAGATGATATATCATTCAGTAACTTAAAGAATGCCAAACATCCTCTATTGGTGATACTATTCTCTATCAATTCCAGTTCTTTTAGTTTGGTATTTTGCTTGAGTGAAGAAGCAATAATCTCAGCACCCTCATCATCAATACCAGTGTTGCCTAAGAGAAGGTGTGTCAGGGTCGATCCTTCTTTCTCAAGTATGTGTGACAATATCGTAACCCCCTCTATTCCGATATTATTGCACCTCAAGTTGAGTCTCTGGAGGTTTGGAAGGTTATATCTATCTAATGGTGATATGTTGAATATGTTGCAACCCGCAAAGTATAGTTCTTTAATAGGCTTTCCATCTAATGCACAAATAAATTGCCCGAAACAAGCAGAGTCGACATTCCTACAGGAGGTCAGGTTGAGTGTATGGAGTGTAGAGCTCTCCAAGAATGGAACCATGCGCCTCAATCCATCTATGCCAAACTCATTATTATATAGATGCAACTGATGCAATGATACACTTCCTCTTAATCCCCTAAACAAGAATGTCGCCTGTTCATCAGTCATATCACAGGTGCCTACATCAAGCGTAAGCAAGTTGGTATTATTTGCAATGTACCGACCAAGCAACTCCCATGCACGTGGCTGATTTGTTAATTTGTCGGCATCGAGTGTTTCCAAATCGAAAAGATTAAAATGTTCATCATTATTCTTGATCGTCCTTATATCATCTCGACATCGAGTAGAGATGCCCGTGTGCTTCCCAAAAGCTTGATTAAATTGTTCGTCCTCGTCCACATCCATAATTGGTTATTGCTGGGCTGTTGCCTGCTTTTGCCTAGAATAAGTATGTATATACTACTCTCCGATCTAATCCAATATCCGTATTAACAAACTAACCGATATAATATAGGCTAATAAACTTACAATGTCAATTTTTTTATACTATGTGTTTGTTATAAGTTGCAACCAGATATTTTGTTGTTCTTGTATATTATACAATACACAGCTGCAATCAATATCGTATACCGAAAAACCTCCCAATACTATTATAAATTGATAAGTCTACGGCAGAGCATACGCGATGGGCTACACACAATTGTACGTCTTGTATAATGTATGTTGAGCAATTGACAAACTTTTGTGCATAAGATGTGTGCAATTTTTTTATCTATTCTATGGTAGCCTACTTATCGACTAATCCCAGCAGTATAGGCAAGAAGATATTTGATAAGATGACGTAAGTAGCGTGTGAATTGGAGATGTTATGGTTGTATGCTAGAGCATTACAAAATTACAATACTAGCGGTAGTAGAAGTATACCTAGAAACCTACAAGAAAAGTTATCTATAGGACACATGTTTAGTACCGCTTGCTGTCGCAGGCCACCTCCTCAAAAATCAAGCCAACGAGCACAATCAAATCATAGTCCATAGTATTACTTAATTCATTGCATACCCTTTATATTACATAAAACAGATTTATCTATCTATTTTGGGGTTTGAAATTATTGTATAGTCTCCGCGTCTGACGATAAAAGAAGATACACATATAACTTACTACATTACCTACACACAACAACACACACAGAATGGTTGGGCAAAGATGTTATGAGAGGTCGTTATCTCTTTATCTTATTCTATCATGTACAACAATATTCTTAGTTTGCAATGCCCTTATATCAAAGCCAACTGCATTTGCATCGCATAAACTATCACACTCAGCATACACAACAACATGTCTATCATCAATCGTCGATGAGTCAATGGACTTATCCCAAATTGAAATACCCGAAAACACCGATGAGGAGAAAGAATTCTTCGCCCGTACAGCACAATTATGTAAAGAACGCAACCTACCATTACAAAAGGTTAAGAATGCACGTGACTTATCATCTGTTAGGAATTCACCAATCAAGCCTGGCCGTGTATACCGTATTGGACGTGTTAGTGATGCAACCACTGACGATTTGAAGATATTATTTGGTGATATTGGCGTGAAGACATTAGTTGACTTACGTTCCCCAACTGAATTGAAAGATGACCCGACATTAGAAAGGGAGGAGGTATTTGAAAACTTTACTGATATGGTTTTCTATGAACAGAAACAATTAGTGAAGGAGTTAGGTCCGGATGAAAAGAGGATGGAGAAGAAGAGTAAGCGTGATCGTGTTAAAGATGCTGTTAAGGATGCAGGGAGGGGTACTAAGGATGTTATGATTGGATTTGTTGACAATTTCTTTGGTAGTGAGGAGGACGAGCAGGATATGGAAGAAGATGAGGATTGTATTGATTGTATGGAGGCTACAGCGTTGCTTGAAGAGAGTGCTCGGCGTAAGAATCGTAAGGAGAGGCACTTTGCATCTATTATGAATGAACTAAAGTATGTCCGGGGTACATTATCAAAGTTACGCAAACGTGATATTGCCAAGACGATCATTAAATCACCCACAACAATTGTTTCCAAGTCGGCACGGGAGAATATTAAGAAGCCATTCCTCGATGAGATTAATGGCGGTGGATTACCCATGTTGAATGATTTACTATTGCGATATGGAGCACCTGGTATTAAGTATGTTTTGGATTTAGTTAGTGATGTGAATCGTCATCCTGTGGCATTCTACTGTACCGCTGGGAAGGATAGGACGGGAGTGATCGCGGCAATAATACTTGCACTGTTGGGTACTGAAGATGATGCTATTGTGGAAGATTATAGTTTGAGTGCTAATGTTTATGCTGAAATGAATGATCACAAGGCAATGGTAGGAGCATTAAGCCAACGTAGCTTGGATGCTAAGACCTTCCTTGGTGCTCCTCCACATGTTATGGAGGATACGTTGAAGAATATTCGAAATGATTATGGATCTGTAGAGGAGTACTTGGACTTTATTGGTTTCGACGAGAAGAGTAGAGATCGACTCAAATACGCGTTGACTGAGGATAGAATCTTATAATGGAGAATGTAGTATAAAGAAGAGATGTAGGAAGTTGCAGTAAATGATAGAAGATATAGCCGCACTGCTATAACAAGAGGCCTGCTTAGGATTAATTATATACTTATATCAGACGAGAGAATGATATCCAACGTATAGCTCTTAGATCAATTACTAATGTGCATGTATTAAGTAAGTCCATCCCTTAAGTTCCATAAGTTCCAATAAGAAGTTTCTTGCAATCGATATCTTTTTTTTAGTGAAAAGTGAAAGAAGAGGTGAAGTGATGTTGTCTGTTAGTGTTGGCACCCTATTCAATTGACTGGTAGGTGCTGAAAGAAGGTGAGTCCATCATAGAGTATTGGCCGCTGCGCCGGTGTGCATACTTTACACGAATTGAATTATTAAGGGACTTAAATCTATACTATTTCATATGTTTTCACACCCGATATAACCACCATATTCATATATTACCATTATACCTCTTACATAATAATACAGTTCATATTCAATCACGATAACATACCAATAAACAAAATAATAGCTCCACATCATGGGGAAGCAAAAGACCCCTTGTAAGTTTTTTGCTAGTGGCAAATGTCAAAGAGCAAACTGTAAATTCTCGCATGATATTAACAAAGAAGATATACCCGTGCAGACAACGACGGAATACAAAAAGTCTTCATTAAAAAAGAAGAAGAAGCAACAGAAGTGTTCTACCTGTAAGAAAACATCTACAACATTGGTACAGCTACAGTTTCAAACTGATACGGGTATTGAATGTTTGGATAAAATAACATTAGCATTGGGGGCATTGCATGCTCAGGTTGAAACTATACGAACCAATCTTGAAAATACCAAATCGGACGTGAAAGATGCTATTGATAATATTGAAAATGACGAATCAGTTCCTTCAAGTATACTACCACCATTACCACAAGTTATGGAGCAGAGTAATCAAGTTAGAGACACACCCTCTTCAAGTAGACCATCCCCACAATCGATTGATGAGAGTAGGGAGAATTCTACACCATCCCAATATCAGTTTGAGAAGAATACACGAGAAATTTGTACGGCTACCTCATCAAAAGATGAAGCGGATAATATCGGTACTATCCCGTCAAGTGGTTTCCAAAATATTATGAAGTCTTCTACACCAACTAACACGACTGTAGAAGGAGTTATCAGTGCATATGTCAGTGGTACTCCAGATCAGTACATTAAACGGCTATGTACTAAACTCAACGTCAGTGCTGTTACACCATCTGATCTTGTGAGTTTGATGACGGAATGCTTAGTTGTTCTAAAGTCCATGTCAAATGGCACTGCAAGTGAAACCGATTGTCTGTTACATAATGCTGTACTTGGGGTTGTTCGTAACAATCCCAAAGATCAGGAGGAGTTTTGCAAGGCATTACTTTCTGCCGCAGCAGCATCCACTTCCATGAATCCAGCAGAACTAAAGCAAGAGGATCAACCTAATGTAGTGACACCTCACTCTCGTGATCCAAGTCCAACTGATGAGGTATCTAAAGGAGTAGTACACGAAACTGTATCACCACCCATCGCCATTCAACGTACTATGGGAAGGGCGGTATCCCCTTTAGGCCTAGAGCAACACGAACAGTTTCCTCCTTTATCCCCTCAAGCAACACCGGCAGTTTTGATTAAAACAACAACTCAATCAAAAGCCAGCTCTGTTGCCGCTAACAAGAGGCTGAGTGCTATTCTCCCCAAGGAGTTTGATCTCAGCGCAACTTCCAGAATAATAACAACGAACAGAGTAGAGACGAATAAACAAAAGTCAACAAAGTCGGAGTTAGGAAAAGAGTCCATGGGAGATGAGAAGAAGGCTAGTATGGAGTTAGAAAGTATTCAAGATGTTGTCTCTAAAGAAGAACCAGCAAGATTGGCCGAGGACTCATGCAGCACCCGAGCCAAGCTAAGCATTCCAGTATCAAATAAGTCTACAGTTCTAAAACAAACAAAACAAGCAACTCGAACAGACTCAAGCATTCACGTTGCCAAGCAAAGTCTTCAAGTGGTAGTATCAAAGGCTACATCTAAAGAATCTCCTCCTAGCCAACAACAGGTAACATCAAAGGTCTCTCGTATTACAACAGGGGGGAGAGCGAAGACCAAACCCACACTTCAACGGCAAAAGAAAGCGAATGATATGACCGGAAATAGACTGTCATCGTACATCAAGAACAGCCCAAAAGCTCAAGATGATTCAGTCTCACCTATATTTCAGCTTCTTCAAAATCAAGATACACTAGATCATGGTAGAAAGCTTCTACATCTAGAAGAGAAAGCCCAGCAGCAGAGAAATTGCCTATCAGAGTTGCAGGCAAAAAGAGCAGCAGAAGAAAGGAAGCTCAACAAAATTGAATCCGCTGAAACCGACTTCAAAGAATCTTGGGAAGAAACAAGCAAGGGTATGAAACATAGAATAGAGGAGTTGGAGAAAATGTAAGCCTTTGACTGTTCATTCTTCCGTCTAAATTTCATAATATGATCTCACCCTATTCATGTTTCATAGTGCTACCGGAGAGGATGTACATCTGGAAAAGAAAGATAAACTTGCCAACCTTACTGAAAGATTACTGGAAACAGCTGCATTGACAGCAGCTTCAGACAGCGTACCAAACTCCCTCAAACCTTCAGAGAAAAATCGTAAAAGATTACAAGAATTTGGTAACAGAACAGCTGCAAGGGAACTCAACAAGGAAGTAAAGGATGAGAGCCTTGGCTACGGCAAGATCTATGAGAAAAAGAAACGGGAAAGAGAAGAGAACCTATCAAATCAAAAGATTGCTATTTTAGAATTACAACAGAAGATAGAATCCGGCGATAAAGCAGCCACCCATAGTGACGACGGAGGTACCAAGTGGAGAACTGCAAGGTATGAATTGAAGAAACAAGTCGATGAATTGAGTGAACAATTAGAAGCAGACATGGCTGCGGCGGAAGAAATAGAGAAGAATGTCATTAAACGGCGAGAGAAGGCCCAGAAGGAAAAGGATGATAAGATGAAATCCGCTGCCGACAAAGCTGAGGGACTTCGTACTCAATTGGCAGTCGGTGAGGAGAGGATCAAACAAGCACCCAACAAGATTCAAGATCAGAAGGACTTAGTCGAGGCTTTCGATCCAAAGATTGAAGTAGCAAAGAGTGAGTTGGATGCCACTCGCGAGCTCATACAAGGTATTAAGGGCTCGGGCAAGTATGAGGACACTCATTTTGATATCAACGGTAGCAAAGATGAACGTGGTCATACATTCCTCATGGTCTGTGCTCAAAATGATGACGTCACTACTGCTAAGATTTGCCTCGATATGGGTGCTGATATCTCTGCAACGAACCCTGAGGGACTTTGTGCAATCGACTACTCTTACTTTTTCGAATTTGACAGTGTCACAGAGCTCATTGTTCAGGTAAGTATTTTGTTGTTCTACCGCTGATACTATATCTTATCAACTCATATTGAGAGCACTTAGCTTCAGTATCTCCTATGAGTGCCGAATCAAGTGTCGGGTGGAACGAAACACTGTTGGTTAGTAAATCAGCGGCCAAGCCGGCTGAACAGTACATTGAACAACCCAAAATTTGTGAGGAGGACGAAGAAAAGAGGATGCACATTCTTTCAGAGAATGACCGCCGAACAGACTTTAGTTGTTTTGAGGCTCGGCTTCTTGACCAGAACGACCAATTCCGACGTGTTGTCTTGCTCGACCAAGCTGTATACAGTTGGATATGCTCTGCTGACAAGTTTGCGGTGAACAACTTTATCGAAGTCATTGAAGGCCTAAGACCCATCGAATCACGCCGAGATGGTGTGGCTCAAACTTTGATGCATAGGCGTGCTATTGTTGGCACGAAGTCCACATTTGAAGTATTAGCGGCGGATATCCCCAAAAGTGATAAAGTGATGCTATTCACTCCATTTGTCGAAGGAGAAACAAATGGTGTAAGCAATGTCGGTATTCTAGTCTGGACTATCACACATGATTCTGAGGCAAGTATGTACAGGACATTGATAGAAAATACCGAGTTCTTGCGACACAAAGTGAAGATGGACGATCGTTTCCTGGCACATAAAGACTCTGTGCTTGAGCTTGGAAGGGATATGCATCTCCTTGATCTACACTCTACTAGTATCTGGACAACTACAACGATGGGATTATACGTATTAAATGTTGATGAAGGGGATCTTGTGCGTCTCATCCAGCCTGGGTTCAATGCAAAGAAACGAGTCGTTCACAGCGAAGAGATGGGTAAGATATCCATTCGTACTGTCTTTTCTTCCTTTGCAAGTTACTGTACTTAGCAACTCAACATCTTGTATTATTCTATTGTATGCCACACACACACAGTAAACAGAGCACTTTTCCAAACGTCCGGAGACGAACTGAAGAAGAACGACGGTCTACTTGCCTCGGAAAGGAAAGATCTAAGTAGCTTGATTTATGGAGGTGCGGGGTAAGTAGAGTATACAAGCTTAAATTGTGCACGAGATGTGTTTGAAATAGACCGAACTCAATCTTCTTCCTACCGAATCTACATTTAACAGCGTGGGAAAGACTTTACTTATGATCCGTAAGGTATCACAAGAGCACCCATCTCGCAGGATTCTTGTTGTAAGTCGTCTACAACGCCTTGTCAAGATAATCAAAACTGCTGTAGAAGAAAAGAGATCAGATAAAGGCATTGACAATGTAACTTTCTTTACCTATGATGAACTATTGCAACAACTTGCTCGAGCTGTTATACCTGATGAGGAGTCGCAGCAACAGACATTCATTAACTTTGATCGCGTCTACTATGATTGTGACAACGAGGGAGGCAAATCTTTCTACAAATTGTTTGTTAGTGAAGAACTCAGTAACAAAGAACGTGAACAGATGACAGCGGCATCTATTGAGCCACTCGTGTTATGGTTTGCTATTATTACGATCAAGTCGCCTGCTCAATGTGCTGCGACAAAAATGTCGTTAACACGTGATGAGTATCTCTCACTACCAGCAAGCTATGGCTTGAATAATGAGCAACGTGAGCTTTGCTATGAATTATACATTAAGTATGAAGTATGGCGAGAGGATCTATCCTCTTGGGATGAAATTGACAGGGTTCGCTATGTCTTATCTCATGGGCCCATTACCTTTCGAGAGGAAACGTTTGTTCCTTGGGCGGAGAGAGTACATCGAAACGGCGACATGTCATTACTTGATCAAGATGGAAATCCTCTTCATCCATTTTGTTTTGACATGGTATGCAGCGACGAGGCTCAGGATTTTACAGAGCTCGATATTGCATTGTTTATACGTATGAGCAATATTCGTAGTGTCTTCCTGAACAGTGACCCAGCTCAAAGCGTTGAATTGGGAGTCAAGGCGAGGCCAGGCACTGTTAATGATGTCTTTTATTCTGAAATCTCTGACAACGACAAGACCAATGTAAACGATGTTTTGCAAGAGATATCATTAATGACGAATCATAGAACACATGCTGAGAACTTGGCCATTGGACAAGCAACACGAAAGATATTAGCTCGGAGCTTCAAAGTGCCTATTACACAAGAGCGTGCCCTCATAAAAGGAAAGACTCCCAAAACTCTTCGTATAAAGGAGATCGATGAGCTTGCCAACATTGATATGTTCAAAGGAGGTAACGTTGTATTTTTGGCACCAGATGAGAAAGTGTCAGATCTAAAGCTTATCTTCCATGAGCTTGGTATAAAGAATGATCTATTCGGAGTGAGAGAAGCGAAGGGCCTGGAATTTGACGCTGTTGCTCTTATAAACTTTTATGGGTATATAGAGGAGAAGGGCAGTTCGACACAATGGAAGAATGCACTTCGATGGCTCTCTAGCACCTCTGGTATCACAGAGACCAACCCCACAGGTGAAAAAGTAGGTGGCATCTGGCTCGCAGATTGTGATTACCAAATTTCTCATCCTGAGGTAAGTTATGCTATAAGATATTGGCCAATTATTTCCACCCTGCTTCACTAACAAACTCCCTTCCCTCCTCTATTTTATACTCAGGTTGGTGACGAGGCAATGCTTTGTTACACCGCAATCACCAGGGCACGAAGCCAACTGTATTTGATCGAAGCCGATGGCATGTCACAAGACATAGAAAAGAAACTGTTTTACCACTTAGTGTCAAAGGAAGTATCACGCATCGAAAAAGATCACGAGGAAAAGGCCAAGACTCCAGCTAAGCACAAGGCCGAGGGTGTACTTCTAATAACCCAAGCAAAGGATATGATTCGAAGGAACGAGCCCTTCAACAGCATCAGAAGTAAGTTGATTGAATCATCAGCTAAATTCTCCCCAAGTTTAGGAAACGACCAGCTTCAACTCAAAAAATGCGAAGGACATTTAAAAGCACTGGATAAAAGGAAGGAGAGTAGAAGCACTAGCTTGGCAGACTTCGCCTTTCGTACTCTGTCAGATCACTCTTTGGCGAAAGTAGTATCTTGTATTGATGAGGGCCAAGAGGAAATGACTGCGGCACAACACAAGACAAGAGGAGTGGAGTATGTAACTATAGCATTAGATATGCTTCGAAGAAATGAGCCCTTTGACAATGTCAGGAAGAAACTCAACGATGCAGCATCTAGGTTCACACCCACTATGGGTAACGATCAACCATTACTCAAACAATGTAAGAGACATCTTCGAGCACTCGAAATGAAACGAGAGATTAGTCGATACGCTAAACAGGCCTTCTTCGTAAGTGGAAAGTATCATCTTGAAGGTCGTTTTGCAGAGGTACTCAGCTTTCAGGAGCAAGTTAGCAAGTTCTTTGCATCCTACATTGGGGATTCGTTTTTGATAGATGAAGTGAAGGAAGTTAGGCATCTTGTGGAGGATATCTTCTTTGGCACTAGGTATGAATTTCGGTTTAGTGATGTTTGTGCAACTATTGAATCGTTGGAAAAGTTTGTGTAAGAATGATGATATATAAATGATACTTTAGAAGTTTGCAATTTGATTACAATTATGCTATTTGTCATATTCTGATATCAACACAAACCACTAGACAACACCTACCCTATACCACAGACTCATCTTCTAGCTCTTCCAACGACTTCTCCAAACCATCCGCTTTTTTATCGAGCTCTTCCTTTAATAAGAAATTCTCCATTTCTAGTGTCTGCATATCATCTTCTGATACATCGCCATCTTCGTCTTTGATGGAATTGTACACATCGGAAATATCTCCCAAAGAACTAATCTTCGACTCGAGCTGGTTCTCCAACACATTAATACCAGATACTAGTAAGGCATTAACTTCCTTACTCTTTGCCAATTCTGACTGCAACTGTTCAACTTCTGATAGATAATCTCGATTGAACTTGGTGATGTTTTCTCTTTGATAATGTATCATGTAACCTAACGCGCAAAGATTCATAATGATGGAAAGTATCATTAGAAGTGCTTTACCCCTTCCCACCTTCTGTGATGTATTATTGTCGTCGTCGACGGCAGAGCTTGATGCATCTGTTGTATCCCCTGATATAACCGTTTCAGATGAATCTACATTCTTTTCATCATCATCAACATTATTAGCACTAGATACAACATTATCTTGCTTTTGTTTTCGTAATGTCTTTAGAAGAGCATTACCGCCGCCAGTAGTAGCCTTTTCGTCCCCATATAATGGTGATTGATTGGACGATACTGTCGACTTTTTACTAGTAGACACTTTCTTCTTTTCATTATTCCGTGTAGAAGATGAGGTTGTCACTTGTTGTGATGATACAGCCCTCTTTTTAGTAGCAACAACAGATGAAGTAGACGATTTACCCGCCGCTCTCTTTTCAGACCATTCCTTTGCTGCAGCGAGTTGTTCCTTCTTACTCTTCTTACGAGTTGGGCTTTTACTATCAGATGCAGCTGCACCTTCTGTGGCCTTTCTTTTTGGCATAACTATATGGGGTAGATAATAGATATCAATTGGGTGAAAGTAAAACTACTAATGCTCAATACAGATCAGTGCCGCATATACGAAAGAGTTAGAGGTATGATAGGATATAAGGCACCAAGTTAATTGATATATAAACCGAAATCGTCAATCGTCAATGAGTAAATCACAGCAATCACATCACGCACACTCTCATAAAATTTAATTACGAGTATATCACCTTGCTACTTGTATAAGGTTCAGTAATTGCAACAAATTGGATTTACTCACTTTGTATACTACCATCAACATAATGACCGACCACTCATACCTTAATCATAAATAACACTTTTTCAATTGGTGTGCTAATGACGGATACCTTTTCAAATTTTGGCAGAGCAAGCATCATTTATTTGTTAGTGTTGCTATTCTATCTATTGTTAGTTATGTTTTATATTGCCTCTTATAATTGAAGATGGAGGAGCAAAAGCATATTCCAGATGGTATTATTAATGATAGTAGTACTAATGATAATCAAAGTAGAGACCATCAATTGAAAGAGAGCGGTAAGCAACAAGAAGCACATACTGCCTTGATTATCAAATCTATAGAGGAGGCTGATGATCATTCATCAGTATCAAAAGCAAGCATAAGCAAATCAACAATAAAATATCCTCCATTCTTTTACTATCAAAATACAACAAATATCCAATCAATAAGTAACAACTTTTCTCTACACTCAACTCCACATACTACTACAAACTATACAACAACTCTAACTTTAATAATAATACTTCACATAATATACTTTTTACAATGGAATAATCGCAAATCTAGAAAGGATATATCAACTACATACAATGAACTTATTAACAAGAAACAATATTATAAAGGTATATTAGCAATAGTTAGTCATCCTCCGATAGATGGTGGTGAACGAGATGCTGTAATGATGACTAATGGATCTGAGGATGGAGAATACAACAACAATCCTACTACCTCTTCAAATCCAATTGAAAGAAGTATAGGAATCTTTCAACGAATATGTTTCTTCTTTAGTTTACGAAATAGAATATACAACAATCGATTAGTACAGCTACTATATCACAGATTAGTATATCCATTTATATACGGCAGTCTATCGGGATTACCTCTCTTGACATATTGTTCACATATCTTATGGTCATGTAGGGCATTGGAAGAGTTGTATGATGTACATGATGGAAAGATTTTGCTTGGTGTAGTCATGTCTGATGATAATGGTAATCAGACGAGTACAACAATGTCGCAGTTTAGTGGTATTGGAACAGATGCAATTCAAATTCAATCTGATGGACATATACTCAATGGCAATGGTAACACTCAACATTATCATTTTGATTCATCGCCAACATCCTACCTTCGAGTGTTAGTGGCATTAGCATTGACAACTACACTATTAGAGTTAAGCTTACTCAAATCAATACTAAAGAGGGTAGGCCAATCACTTACTATCAATGGAAGAACAACTACAGAGATATTAAGTCAATATGCCATGTGCTCCATAGCAGGCTTAACGACTGCCATACTTGGTGTATATGATGCAAACTTTCCTTATACTCCACCACCGATATTGCCATTTGTACATGTATCAGCTCTAAGCGGAGGATTTAGTTTAATACTATCTATACTAATATTGGGTATGTTGACATATCGTATCCATCCTATAACATCCATAATGAGTGGATTGTTAAGTGGCAGTCTTTGGTCGCTCGATGTAACGTCTTTCTTGGCTACACGATATTGGGGCAATATCTGCATTTTAAGTTTGATACTTGCCGTACTGTTATCAATGAAGGCTCAACCTACATGTCAGTATATGATGGAGATGATTGTACCGTGTATATCATATGTTGCTTGGGATAGAGATGGTAATATACCTGATGGCAGTAGTGGCGGTCAAACCTCTTCAAGACGAAACACTGATAACGAGGACGAGGACGGTGACTTGGAAATGGGAGCTAATAATGAGAGGTATCCACTGCTTTCATCTTCACAATCTAGTTTGAATGGAGATGACAGTACAGTCATAAGAGGACGGTTACCCGTGATGAATGCAATGGAGTCTGGAGATGATAGTGGTGTTGAAGAATCAATGCCAACATCGGCTAGTAGACTTGGCAATCTCTCTCGTCGTGCTGGTGGATCGTCTCAGGTATCAATGAACTAAACAGTATAAACAGATAGATAGCCCATCTACTGATGAATACTTTAGAACCTACCTTAATCACTAGATAGAACCTCCACTGCTCTGTCTACTCGCATCTCATTCTTCACAAGAGCAACATACAAGTACCTACCAGGAGCTAACGGCAAACTTGGGTCGCTGGTATCTTCCCCTTTGACCAAAATCATTCTCCACCACAAGTCTTCCTCTTCTTATCAGCCTCTAGATATCCACCGACAGACAATAAACAATGGCAGAAGCAGCAGCAGACCTTACCCCCATCACTGTGATCACAGGGTTCTTGGGGGCCGGAAAGACTACACTTGTTAACTACATTTTGAAGGAGCAAAATAAATGTGAGCATATCTTGTGTAATTATTTCTGTGCTTATGTATATTATCTATATTAATCCCACTCTGTTAACTCTTTCCACTATTACAGGGAAGATTTGTGTATTGGAAAATGAGTTTGGTGAAGTAGCTATCGATGATGGATTAGGTGAGTTAGCCAAAAGATGGTATTACATATTGCAATTATTATATGTAGCTATAATCTCAACACAAAATATACAATACCAACCAATACACACAGTGGCGGAATCACTTGATGCACCCGAGGATTTAATCACCATGGATAATGGATGTGTCTGTTGTTCCGTCCGTGGCGATCTTGTCCGTACTCTAGGACAATTAGCCTCACGAAGAAAAGATTTCGATGCAATTCTACTTGAAACAACTGGCTTAGCCGACCCCGCACCCATTGTCTACACAGTTCAAACAAACCCAAAGATGAGTGATAATTATCGTATTGATAGTATTGTATGTTTAGCAGATTGTAAACATTTGGCGGCACATTTGGATGAAGTCAAGCCAGAAAACGCTGTTAATGAAGCATTACAACAGGTTGCATTCGCGGACAAGATTTTGTTAAATAAGGTTGATCTAGTAAGTCCTGAGGAGAAGAAGGCATTGGAGGATAGGTTACGTACAATTAACAAGTTTGCCACAGTAATTGAAACAGAACGTAGTCGAGCACCACTGGAAAAGATTTTGGGCATAAACTCTTTTAATATGGAGAGTATTCTATCAGTTGATCCCAATTTCTTTGATGAAGAAGACACCAAGAAGGAGCATAATTTGGAATTAGTACAAAGTGTTGGGATTAAGTTTGAGGGTAATTTACATGCACAATACTTTAACATGTTCATGATGGATTTGTTAAGAGAGCGTGCTGCCGATTTATACCGTACAAAGGGTGTACTAAGTTTCCATGGGCAAGGTGATGTCAAATTTGTATTCCAAGGTGTACATGAACAGATTAATTTTGGACCAGCACAGAATCCATGGAAGGAAGGTGAAGTACGAGAAAACAAGTTTGTCTTTATTGGGAAGAATCTTGATAGGAAAGAATTGACCACAAGTTTGATGGAATGCGTTTATAAGGAAGACGAGAATAAGGCATAAATTTTAAGTTTTGGCTAAAAGGGAAAGACAACGGAAGAAAAGATGTTTGCTATATGGATGTAATATGTTGGTACCTTTTTGGAAATTACTAGTCTTGAGCGGAGCAACAACTACAAGCACATAGTAGGAAGTGGCTGCAAAGATATAGTTATAAGGCATAGACAATAATTATCCTTGGGCCAAATGATAACTGTGTAAAATTCATTCCTAGTAGTAGGCATGCAACTTCATAGCATTATATTCATACATATATATTCTAGAATAACAAACCCCCTTCACACCCCCACAGACATTGTAAACACTAGTATAACTTCTTGGCAAATTAATACCGAAAATTGAACCCGAGAGACACCAACAGTTGAATCCTTTCAATCGTCAAGTGAGTAGGCTTACCATCATACAAATTCTTATGATTCGTCTTTTGATTGTCAACCCAACGTCCCAAACTTGGATTTTCCTTCCACTTCTGCGGGACATTAGTGTCTCCCTTCCGTTCCTTGTACCGTTTTAATTCCATAAATCGATCCATCCAAGTTGATACATTACGAATTTGATATTCCAAACCAATAGCTTCCAACTTACCAGCTCTCTCGGTCGTAAGCTTGGAAGGTTTACTCTCCTTATACAATCTCAATTGACGACGTTGTAAGCTCAACCAGGTATGTAACTGTGGATTTTCAATATTGGTTACACGACAATTACCATTCTTGGCATGGTATGCTTCCAATTCAGCATATCGTTCATTCCAAAACTTATCACGTTTTTCTCCAGACCATTCGAAGCCTACTTCAGTTAGTAAATCAATACGTACTTGTGACATATGATTTGGCTTCCCGTCGAATAGCTGCTTGTACTGTTGTTTCTGTGTACGTATCCATGCTGTTAACTGTTTGTGTTTGTCATCCTTGGGTACATCGAGATTACCATGCTTTTCTTTAAATGCCTTGAGTTCCGCCTACATATTATATAATATAAAATATAATATTTAGGTCATTTAATGTAAAAGTGTGCGAAAGGTGGTGTCAAAAATAAATGTATTATGGTATCACAAAACATACAATATGTACTTACATATTTACCAAGCCATTTAGGTGAAGGTTGATTCTCTTTCATAAAAATAGGAGGACCAATAGGAGCTTTCTTCTTCTTGGTATCAACCATCTCCTCATCAATAACCATATCATCAACGGCTGTACCTTGAGTTTTTTGGTTGGCAAGCTGTTCTTCATATTCTTTTGTCATCTTTTCGTGAAGTTCGATTGCCGCCGCGGCAACGGTTTTGGCATCAGCACGACCACCCGATGTCTTTTTGATCTTTGAAACGGTAGTAGGTTGTCCCTCATCAGTCTTCTTCTTCCTTTTCTTCTTATTGGGTTTAGTAGAAGCTGTTGCTTTTTTGGGTGGTGATTTTGTCTTATGTGTAATCAAAGGTTCATTGTCTTCCTGAGGCAATGGAGCCGGTAAATCGGGTAATGGTAACTCAGCAGCAGCTAAGGTTGAATCCACAACCGTGGCCATATCTGTAGTTGTTGTAGGCATTGTTCAATAAATAAATAGACAACCTTTGTTGAGTGATTTTATGTTGTGAATTTCAAGCCGGTATCCTAACCCAACTCACTCTAGTTGTATCTCATAGTCTAACTAAATCGACTTTGACAGTGGTCTATCAGCCCTCCATTGCTGTGGTAGGTGGCGGCTAATAAGGTAGAGGGGTGATATAGATAGAAGGTTTGCCTGCGAGTCGGTTGTACTATTAGTTGCCTTAACGGCCGATTGTAAAGAGGATACCCACACATTATACCTATCAATACAAGTAAAAAAAAATATTTTCAAAATTATTTACCACCAACAATTGCAATAATAAAACAATGTCTCGCAACAGAGCTGATACTGCAAGTACAGCCAGTAGTCGTACTAGTGATACCGAATATCTATCCTCAGCCAATAATACCCCAACACGACGTAAAAAGAAAAATAACAATAATAATAATAATGGATCTCAACATCAGCATCAATACCCACACGATATGACATTAATCTGTCATAGAGTTGATCTATTTGATGACTTTGTACCAAGTCGAGGTAAGAATAATAAGTGTGGTATTGGTTCTGAGAATAAAACTTATGAAGATGGATTAGTACCGATACGGTGTCTTAGTGTTGATAGAGGATGTACATGTCATACACCATGTGTTTTTTGTCATACTGTTATGGAAGATGGAGATGATACTAATGATAATAATAATAATGAGGAGGTTTGTGATATAACTGCACTTATTGAAGGAAAGAAGAAGGATATACCTACTGATATTAATCCAAATCTGGCATTTCTATTCGCTGGCAACAATGGTACAACAACAAAGAAACAACAACAACATCCAGAGAAGGATGAACCAACAATTATCAAAACAACTATATCGAATAGTTTAGTGATTGAACCAATATTTGCAAAGAATCATAATTTATATTGTGATAATGGTGAGGGAGGCGTTAAGGTGAAGAAGTATCATCACCCACCAGTGGGTAAATATAAGTTTACTCCGCCATTGGTCGATCTTCCAGACTTCTTTGATCAAGTGTTGAATCCTCCAGAACTCAATGGATGCAATGGAATCAATGGACACGATGCCACACCATATATTGAACAACTAAAGACAGAGGAAGTAGTAAATACCACACCTGACGAAGAAGAAATGGATTCCTTCTTTGATGACTTTGTAATGAATGAGAAGATCGTCGAGCCACCACCACAACCAAAGCCAAAACAACAACAGCATCATCAGTATGCCAACGAAGGAAGTGTCTTAGTATACCGTGCTCCCTTAAAAACGGTAGTAAAGAAAACAATAACATCCTCAAATCCCAATGCATCAGGAAAATGTCTATGTCAATCTCGATATGAGAATTTAATGAAGGGATCAACACAACCCAATCCTTATGACCCGTCTGTTGTGCATCAAAAGTATTGGGCTCAACGACGAAGGCTGTTCAAACTGTTTGATGAGGGTATTCAGTTGGACCCAGAAGGGTGGTATTCAGTTACACCAGAGGTTGTGGCAGATCATGTAGCCAAACGGTTCTCTGATGCATCTCAACAATTGATTTGTTCTGACAATACAACAATGAGTACCCCAGAGAGAGGTAATCAAAAGAAGATTCCCAATTCAAAGCCTATGGTCATACTTGACGCCTTTTGTGGAATGGGAGGTAATGCGATTGCATTTGGAAAGCTGCCGTCATCGGTAGTATCACTTGTTGTTTGTATTGACCTTGATCGGAGCAAGTTGAGAAAGGCAGCGCATAATGCGAGCATATATCGAATTCCACCCAATCGTATAGTCTTTATCGAGGCAAACTCTGTGGCAGTATTGGAACGTTGTTATAGGGATGGAAGGTTAATTATGGACCCCCCCTCTCGTACACCCGAGGCCTTGTCAGCATACCCGCCTCGAGAACTGTATGATGATTTTACCATAGGTGGCATCGACTTGCTCTCAGAGGTCGCACCGCACATTGATGCCGTCTTCATGGACCCACCCTGGGGAGGTATCGATTACGGACAAATGGGCAAAGATGGATATGATCTTGCCATTGATATGAAGATTAAAGGATGTGAAAGAGGTAGCATAGGCTTCCCTCCCACTCCTGAAGTTGACGGTGTGCGATTACTCAAGATTGCAGCAGCTGCAACAAGCACAAGATTTGTAGCATATGATTTACCTAAAAATGTGAACAAGAGATCATTGGCATATGCAGCTCTCGAGGCTGGATATGAGGGCAATTGCAAATTGGAGGAGCATTATTTAAACGGCAGGTTGAAAACTGTGACAGCATACTTTGGCCAGGACTTCAAATATCTGCTTGATTTGAGAAAGCACACCTAAAGCCATCTTAAGGCTTTGCTCTCCTACTGAATAAGTCATCTTAAGACTTTAAGCTAAAGCAAATAGTTATGGAGAAATGATACATGACGTACACAAAATTATCCTTTCAACTATTCCAATAGCATCCTTAAACTTACTCTGCTAATATCTAGATTTGTTAATATTTACTGACACACCAATGCTGCGACTTCTTCATAACTAACTCCCTCTTTGAAAGCGGAACCAACTCTCTTTGTGTTATCAGCGGTAGCTACAAAAGTAACAACATCTCCCTCAATCTTATCAATGACACCCCCTGCCTTTGAATCAAACGACTGTAATGAAGCAGCATCTTTCAAATCCAATGAACTTAATACCAATGATAATGATGCAGTACGGTACGTCCTTGCCAACATTTGAATCATATTACCACGGATTAAATTCGAGGCATTTAATCCATTCACGGCATTACTTAATAACTTACGATCCCCACTAACAACTACCTCACCTTCACGTGCACCATATTCAGGAATACCCAATTTCCTAAACTCTGGCCAGAATTGTGTAAAGTTACAACTTTCCAATAAGTCTGCACATCGTACTAATGTAGCACATGGCTCGTATTGTGTTTGAATTCTCTCGGGTATTAAACAACTCAATGCCATAAAGTCAGTACTTGGGAATTGCAATAATGCTAAAAAGGCGACTAATGTAGTAATTGTATCTTTACCCGCCTCTTCTTCTAACTGGGGGAAGAATTGATATAACTTAATAAGTGTCCGGTTAGCATCAAAACAATACTCAACATTTGGCGATTCGGATGCTACAATTGAGGACGCTATAGCACTAACTTGAGCTCTGACATATGCTTCAAGCTTTGGCGCAATAGCTGGGTTGTATGCCGACTCTGAGAGAAGAGTTTGGATTTCACTGTAGGAGAGCGTCATGGTTTATTTATTGAGTTTGTGGTGAATGAGTGAGAGGGATCAACAGATAACTTGGGGTAGCAAGAGGTATCCTACTTGAAATACACTCTCATGAAAAATAATTTGTTATTGGATTGGTAGGTGTCAAACTCTTCGTGGTTGTACCAATAATTAGTGGCTAATAGTGCTCAATACACCTTATTATCAGGCTGATTTTATACCTTATTATCAGTATTCATCAACACTGCTCTTATTGGTAGTGGTTTCCTGTACGTTACTTATTTAAAGTAACAAGAGAATGTCAATGATAATTGTCATTTTTTAAGATATGTATTGAATGATACATTCTCCACGACGACGAGTTTCGCCTGCTGACCTATATTAAAGAAGTAAATCATGTCGTCTCTGAAAGAGGGTATTCGAAAAGCGGACGACCTATGGTTTGGACGGAACGGTTTTGTACAGGATAGAGTGGCGGCCGTTTCATTATTTGATAAGTTGTTAGCTGGCGAGGACATATCCCCTAAGAGCACATCAAACAATCTATCTCAAAAAGATATGATAGGGGAGTGCACTACTGGTTCATGTTGTCAATATCGTCGTAATACAAATTGTAGCAGTACAGTGCAACAGCAGGATAAGTCGATATGTATTATTGGAGCGGGCCCATCAGGTCTAATTTCTCTAAATGAATTGCAGCAACATGGTTTCAATAAACTTGTTTGCTATGAATCATCTAATGATGTTGGAGGGGCTTTCGCAAATGCATATAACGGTGCAGTGATGACGAGCTCTAACTTATTGACAGTATTTGGCAGTTATCCCATCTCAGAATATATGAAAGATAAAAATGGTATTGAATGTTCAAAAGAACATAAGGCGGAAATGTGGAGTGTTAAAGAGTATTGTTCATACTTGCAATCATTTGTAGCACGCTTTAATCTTGATCAATATATACAAAAGAATACTGAGGTAGTATATGTTAGAGCAATTGGTGATAAATGGGAGGTACATTCATCTAGTAATAATAGAAGAACGGTTGAAGTATTTGATGCGATATGTGTCTGTTCAGGATTACATCAAACTCCAAACATACCACTTTGGTGCGGAGAAGAACATACAACAACAAAACCGAAAGTAATACACTCATCTCAGTTTACTGATTCCAACATGTTAAAAGGTCTCAATGTTCTAATTATTGGACTTGGGGAGAGTGGTAGTGATATTTCACTTCTTGCAAGTAAACACGCAAAATCAGTGAAGATTTCGATAAGAGAGCGAGGAAGTGGTTATGTTCTATCTCGATATACATGTGATGAAGTTGCAGATTTGAACACATCCCGTGGATTTGGAAGGAACAATGTTTGGGGCCGAAGTGAATTTCGGGCTAATGCTGAACTTCTGCACAAAGCTTCAAGGGATGGTAACGGCTCAACTCAACTGCAAGAGCTTGCACGATGCTTTATTGGTACCGATGATCTATCTCAGTTGGATCTAATGGCAGTGGAGTGGAATGAAAAGTACCAAAACCTCCCCTACAATCGATTCGGAACGAAAAACTATAGCTTTCTCGAGGCAATCAATAGTTATGGAGCCGAATGCATTAGCTCTATTAACTCCTGGAATGACGTACCGAGTGATACAGACATTATTATCTGTTGTACTGGATATAAATCAAGCTTCCCTTTCTTTGATGAGGAGTCCCATCCTGATGTCAACTTGAGAGAAAACAGTGTGAATCACAGGCTCAGATATAAACATGTAATCGACCTTAATGTAGGTTCATCACTTGCATTCATTGGATATTGTCGACCAGCCTTCGGCGCTGTTCCACCTTTATCTGAAATGGCAGCTCGATATTGGGCTTTACTCTTGGTGGACAAACGGAGTGTCAGTGCTCGTGATGAAAGCATGTTGATTGCTGATAGAGCATATGAAGAAAGGCTATTTGCTCGAGACGCAACAAGAGTTACTAGTTTGGTCCAGTATCATAGAAGTATGGATGGCTTTGCTAGATTAATCGGTTGTATGCCTCCTTTGGAAGATCTCAAACTAAATCATCATTGTGAATACTTACGAGCAATGCATTCAAGTCTCAGTGGGGTGCAATATCGTATCTCAGGTGATGGGTGGAGCGAAGAGGCTTGGAAAGATCTTCGACAACACCCTCTTCCAAGATATTCAAGGCAACCGAAGAGTGCTTTCCGTGTCAAATTAAAGGCAGGCTTATTCAATAAATAAGATATGATATAAAATAATTGATTTATAATTGAAAGAACTGATAGTATCACTTTATTGGATCTGAATGAAACGATATCGCACAATTAGTTCATCAATGAAACCCAAATTGCACAGCCTGCAAGTCTATCCATCAACTTTGTTCGCATTTCCCTTCGCCTTTAGAACAGCTCTGCCGCCCTTAGTTTGTGATTGGATATCACGACGATGAGCTTTGGGCCAAATCAAGAGCACCGCACGAGAATACGTCCTCCCCATATAGGGCATACCATTACCTAAAAACTCAATCTCCTTGGGATCGTTTTCAAGGATAACCTGCTTTCCATGCCCATATACTGAATCCTCACGAAACTTAGCTGCAGTTTCTTGAGAAGCGAATAAAAGCTCATGCCTGTGAATGGGAAGAGTATGGTTCCCACCTCCCCTCTGGTGCACTTGCTCGCCATAGATGATAGGTCCTTCCCAATCATAGAGAGGCATGCCGGACATGTCATCAACTGGACCATGATACTGATAGGGTGGTCCAAGTTTATGTTGGCCACCAAACCAGCTAGGGTGATAGTCAGCCACCAAGTCACATTGAGCTGGATTACCCAGTTCTAGCATCTCTCCAGTAATTGAAATCAGAGGACCTGTTGTGGTAAAGGGTTCTCCTTCTCCATATCCATCAGCTCGTGGGGTAGCCTCTCCATTATCCCACACAGTTGCTAATGAGATAGCTGCATCAAAAAGGGACCCTCGTCTTCTTTTGTCTTGAACTCTCGAGAGACGATATCGTGAGCATGTATTTCTTTGGCGCTAGCATATTCGTCACCACCCTCCTTAACCACCGCTTTTGCAGCAAGACGAGTAAGAGATGGTACCTTTGTATCTGTTGAGGAACAGAAGGCTGCCGCTCGAACAAGTCCAGCGATACTCCGATCTGTCCCTTTCAAAGCATTGATACCAGTGAAGGAAGCGGGGGTGTAGTGATGAGAAAGTACAATAGCTAGCTTTTTTGGTTTTCCAGGCCAACCATCGTCCTCGTCCCATGTGCATGGGTAATCTTCGTCCCTTTCATTGGCAAGTATAGTCATCAATTTTGATAGTTGAATCGCAACAGACTCATCTGCCGGTTGAGATGGGGTAGGACTTGTTGGGAGATGAGCATAAAGTGGATTCTGCTTCAATGGATTTGCAGTAAGATGATCTATGAAACAAGAAGAAGAGTGAAATATTTGAATCACATTGGTGAAGAAATGCACGACATTAATTGGTTACTTACAGACAAGTGCCACACGATGGCCAGTAGTCAATTGGCTCACTTCATGATAACAATCCGCGTAAAATGCAGCGAAGTGCATGCCAGGGCGGTTTGACCGGGTCTTCCTCTTAGCACCTGAGTTACTACCACTGTTGAATGTATACTTACACTTCTCGTTGGGAGTTAGAGGGGAAGAGACGGAAAGCTCTGCCCCTTCGTACTCGGATGGCAACTCGAGGACCATTGTAGCAAACATACCTGTAAACATGAATACCAAGGAGTTAGTATCATATATTATGTACATACAATATATAAAAAAACATCTTACCATCCAATCTTTCATTGTCTCTATGCTTTGCAAAGAAACAACCCTCCTCATAGAGCAATAGCTTGTAAAGACTAGCCTCAATCTTGTAATCACATTGAGTTCCAAGCTCACGTGATACAATCTCCAAGGCACTACGAAGAGCAGGTTCGGCACCCGTTACTTCTAGATTTCGAGGTTTGATTTGCCACCTATCCACCATTCCCAACAAATACAAAATGAGTTACAAAATATTATGCTATGCATAATAATATATATACAAGATACAAAGAAGAAGACTTACGTTTTACGAACATCAAGGTTAACTACCGTACGATCCGGCAAACCAACACCAGCACGTTGTGCATTATCCTTGATATTCTGAACATCCTCATCACTTAGAGGGAAGGACAGCTTGGTTCCCGTTTTCTCTCCTGTAATAACTACAGAGGGCACAGGGCATGAAAGTTCAGATCCACATGAGTACTTCCCAGGGCTAGTAGATGTAGTAAGGAGCCTTGCAATGGCATCTCGGGCATTACTTGTTTGTGACATGTCGGTGCACTGAATTGTGTTTTTGGGGATATGTTTATAAGTGGTAGAAAGGTGATATATTATAAATGGGTGTTGAGACAGGCGGTAAATAAGATTCAAAACATATTCACACTGAAACACCTATATTATGATACTATTATTTCTATTCACCCATCGAATGTGGGTATGATATTTTGCCAATGCGAGACGATAATAAAAAACAAAATAAATAAAAAGTATAAGCTTTGCTCTCACCTTAAAAAGTTATTTCAATAACAACGACGGATTTTATGGATGTAAAAGGTATGTATTGCAATAAATAACAATTGTTTCAATACATATAGCCAACACTATCATAAACCCCCCAACTAACAGTCTGCCAACTCAAAATATGTTATCCTAGGTACTTAGTAAAAAGATATCTTTTGTGCTTGGTATCCTAATTTTACACTCTCATAAATTTGTGTTAGAAGGAGTCTGGGCATAAGCATGATTGCAAAACTTCTTTTTCATTAGATGGATAAGAAGCTTGACTGGGCTTGAGTGACCACTGGGGCTGCGGTAGACCTGAGTTTGTTTATCATAACTTTTGATCGATATCATCTATACTACAGCCACCACAAGGGGCAAGTGAAAGCAAATGAGAGAGTGTGAAGTTTAGGGTGCTGATCTACAGCGTGTTCTTCTCTAACTTTAAGGTTCAAAACTGTTCTATTCATTCAACTAAAACCATCATGATCGTTTATTATACACTCTACGTTTCCTCTTTTGACCATGACTCTACTCTTCTTTTAGCTACTAGCCACCAATAATACAAAATGTATCTCTATTCTCTATCAAATCTCATCTACCATCAGAATTCCTTTTCTCATCTCTATCAAACTCTTGTCATAATTTGGGCGCCGGGCTATGAGCCCGCACCCTAATCCTAACCCGGCTAATAGTACTCAATACACCTTATTATCAGGCTGCAATAAATAACACCTGCTTTAAACATATAGCACAATACTATTTATAATGCCAAACCTCTAGATAAACATTGGTTTGCTCTCCTGAAGTCTCCTGACCCCCGACAGTGCAGAGAGCCTCTGTCTATCGAAACTGTTCTATCGCTAAATTGGAATATTAGTCTTTCTCTTGAGCTGTGCCCGCCACTTCCTCTTTTAGGGAGTGAGGCTCCTCCTTCTTGGAAATAGAGTGGTGGACGTTGAATATCTATTACTGTATCATGTCAACATGGCTGATAGAAACACAATCCAGTGCTCAATCTATCATCTTTTAGCCTTACTGTTGTAGTCAAAGCTACTTTCAATACCCCGAGAAGTAAGTCATAGTTTCAGATTTTGTGCATATCATGTGCAGGAAACACCTCCACAGGCGAAGAATATCAACGACGAGTCTTAGCCTCTATCCTCGTGCACATGTAGGCAGACAATCAACGACGGGTCTTTCTCCTCTTCCTCTTTCCAGCGTTAGTGGATGGATTGTTCAGATTCTCAAACAGCACAGGTAGCTCCCATCCCAGCAATGTATGAAAGAGTCTTGATAGAGCATCTTTCTCGAGCTGTACGGGTGTGTTATTGATACTCCTTATTGTAGTATGTTTCTGGATCAACTCTAATGCTCGAGGCATCAATTGCAGAGGTAGATCATTGAAATGAGAAAGATCAAAGAGCCCTCCATCTACTCCGCATAATGCAAGTACCACTTTCTTCTTAATCTTCTGCTTAACACTAATGTCATCATCGGCGTTAATAGCGAACACTGCTGTTTCCAAGGGTCTCTGAGCTGCTATTGAAGACTTTTCAACATCAAATGTATAGGGGATGCATAAATGGTTTGAATTAACAATAGAGTCCATACTTGTTGGATCATATAAAACCTTGAGAAGTTGTTTCTCCCCTTCCTCTGTAATGTCATTATTCTTCAGATCAATGATTCTTAGATTTGTATTTTCCCTTGGTAATGTTGCCAATGCTAATGCATCATCATCTGTAATTTTATTACCATGAAATTGAAGGAAGATTGCAGTTCTGTTGCTGCGTAAAAAGTTTGCAATGAGAGAAACCCCCTCCGATCCAAGATTATCATTTACTATTCCCAAACACTCCATCTCTTTGCAGCCCTCAAGAATTTCCTCTAGAATAGGGATATTATTGAGTCCGCACTTACTAAGTGCCAAATTTTTCAGCGTAACATGATTCAGTAAGGCATTTGATAATGAACCGGCAACGGAAAGATCATCTATTACATTATTAATAACAACCAGCTTTTGTAATCTTGTATTTCCATTGAGAAAAGAAGACAGCTGAATGAAGCCCTCACTACCCAAACCATTTCGAGATAATGTCAGGAAAATCAAATTATTCATTGACTGTAATGCTGGAAATATAATATCTAACACAGGGGGTGGAAGACTGATGCCCCGTATATGCACACGTGTCATAGAGTCACGTCCTCTTAAAACATTTGCAAACTTTTGCCAATGAGGAAGCATTAGTTCATTATAAAGTAGAATTTGATCGACAGTGTGCAAAGACCCCCTTTGCCGAAGATTTATCTCTGTCTCATCCCCCCCATCACAAAGTGTCTTTATATCATAGGTTAGCCTCTCCATTGCTGTTGCTTGAAGTGGTGAATATCCAATACTTCTCCAATGTGAGGCCGGTATAGTTGTAGCTAGACGCATCGAACGTCGAGGAGGTATTACCGCTGACTGGTTATTATTTTGATGATTCATGTTTATTGTTATCAACCAATATATGACTCTCAATTGTGGTGCAATAATACTATGTACTCATACTTCTTTGCTATTGTATAGAGGTTTTGTTTTTGAGTGTATACGTACCGCAACGACAGATATTATGTATAAACTCCTAAATGCGATGGATAATAAAATACTGTAAAAAGAAAAAGATATACTGTGAGAAACAATCAGCATATCCTTGCAATAACACATGCTAGTACAACATCATCACAAAAACTGAAGTTGATGCAACCAAACATAAGTGCACTTGATTTTACTTATGCTCAAATTATGCTCACAACTTTTTCACTCGATATACCTGAAATTGTAAGTTTCTTATGATACGCATTATTCTCAGTAACAGCCTCCTTATGAATAATGTTGCTGCAACTCTCTTGAAGAGTACATATTGTAGCTGTCAACTGTCAACTCAATCAAATAAAAATCAAAAGATATCTTTGTGTATGAGCTTGGTACCTTGGTATCCTAATCTTTACACTCTCATAAAACTCTTGTCATTGGTTTGTTAGTTTACGATACAATAGTGGCAATTTGCTTTAGTTACCACGGCGCATACCTCATTATCAGTTCATATTATACCTCATTATCAGTATTCAACGCTTTTCCAATTGGTAGTAGTTACTGTGTAGTTCTTCATTGAAGCAGCAAAACTCTTACTACTCAAATCGACTAAGTTTTACATACACCACACAACTATAATGGTATCAACACCAGCACAATGCCTAGCAGACGGGCTACACATTGCCAATCATTCATGTCGTCCATACCTCTCTGGTGCACTCAATATCCCGAAACCGCTCCAACCAATTGTAATTGAGGTATTATCACCCTCTACTAACTATTATGTAATGCCAACACCATTATTCCTATTGGGGTTTACTCTACTACTACTATCATTATTTATATCACATAAATTATCAAAAGTACCCATTGAACAATTAGGACATGTTGGTATTCGAGGACGGAAATACTTTAGTTGGAATGAAAGTATTAGTGGTGATTGTGGTAATAAATTAATCGATTGGTGGTTATTTGGTGGTAGTGTTTGGTTACGTTCTTGGTATTGTATTCATGATATTATGTTTGGTCAGCATGGTGTAGAAGACGATGAAGATGGAAAGTCTGTGGATAAAGCCGCTGAGGGCGAGAATTTGTTTGCTTGCTTTGGTGTTGCAAATGATACGTCCACTAAAGATTCAGCAAAAGTGAACCACGATGAAAAGTCGGACAAGATAAACGAGCAAGCAAAGCAACATTGCAACAGTACATCTATAGGAATTCTCGGATATGATTCAAGTTTAGGTGCACATGGCCCTCTTATACTAGCCCCTCTACGCGCGTCTATGCTGCTATTGGTTTGGTGCTCTGTGAGTTCATTATTAATCAGGACACATGCAGAGTTGGTCGGATGGATGGTTGATATGAATGGTGTATCTCCTTCATCACCACATAATGAACAATTGATTGCAGTTGCTTTACATACTGTTCATTGGATACAATCAATAATGAATATTGGAGAAGATATACTAGGTGACAACACACATCCCATTATCTATGCCGCTGGTTTCGTTGCTCTTGTGGAAATTAGTCTTTATGTATTTGGAAAGGTATGCACTACTCTACGCATATATGTACCTCGAGGAGTAAGTCATCCTGGAGGAGCACGGCCACACAAAATTGCTCGTCTACCGAAATGGACGGAGGGAAAAGAACACTTCTTACCCACAGAGTTGCTCAGATTTAGATGTGCAGTAGCACATGATTCTCATCGTGATAGTGAATCCAAAGTATCAATGACTTCTGACAAACCAAAGTTGACTGGAGAGCCATTTGGGAGGCAGATTTGGACTACACTAAAGCCTCAAGCATCGAAAGGAGATGTTGTAGAAACTGAAGATGATTTGGAAGCCATCTTAAAGAAAGAGTTTTTGTCATCTCAGAATGGGTCAGCAAGTGATCGTAAAGAAGAACCAAACATACTTCAAAGAATTCTCAGTCCTGAAAAAAGCCCTGATAAGAAAGATCAAAAGCCTGATATGATTGGAGACTTTGTTCACAATATATTAAGCACAAAGGACAACATCCTTTTGAGGGAAGGCAAGCAAGACGTCATCGGAGAGTTTGTTCATAATATATTCTCTCCAAACAAGAAGAAAGATGACAACCAAGAAGAAAAGGATGAACGAAACAAGCTAGTTCAAACTTTGGCAAGTGGAGGTCGGAAACCAATGGCATTTGATCCATCGCAGAATCCCAACACTAGTGATCAAATATTCCGTGGTCAAATGATTACCTCATACCTTGACAAGAATGACGGAAAGCTTCCAGAGGATATATCCTTCATACAACAGCCAACCGTAAGTGAAGAAAAGACCAGTACTAGCAATCCTCCCAAAACGGTAAAGGAGGCAGCCAAACGAGGTATTGCATTCTATTCCATGCTTCAAACTACTGATGGACACTTTGCTGGTGATTATGGAGGACCTCACTTCCTCCTTCCTGGATTAGTTGTTGCTTGGTATGTCATGGGATGTCCTCAAATGTTGATCTCTCCTCCTCAACAAGCACTCATGTTGTACTATCTTAAAGTGCATCAGCAAGAGGATGGTGGATGGGGAACACACATTGAAAGTCCAAGTACAATGTTTGGTAGTGTGATGAGCTACTTGGCAGCTAGGCTGTTAGGCGCTAGTGAAGATTTAGATTGGATTGAGAAAGGACGAGAATTCATTCAGGCCGAAGGCGGAGCAATCATGACGAGTTCATGGGCTAAATTTTGGTTATGCCTAGTTGGATGTATGGACTGGAAGGGTAAGAAAGACTCTGTCTAATCTCTTCTTTTTTTGCCTTACACTAATCCGCTGACTAACCTTGTTATATTCTTTCTTTCTGTACAGGCTTCAATTCAGTTCCACCAGAGATGTGGCTGCTTCCAAATTGGTTTCCGTTCCATCCTGGCCGATTGTGGTGTCACTGCCGAATGGTTTATCTACCCATGGGATATTTGTACGGGTCAAGATTCATCTATTCTGACGCCGAGAATGATCCACTGATTGCAGATTTACGAAAAGAGGTATGTCTCAGTGTTTGATGTGATTAAATTGTCTGTTGTTTGCATGTTCTATGCTAACAAATCTTGTTTGCACCCCAAATCAAACAGCTCTACTGTCAGTCCTACGATTCAATTCATTGGGATAGCACTCGTCATCTTGTTGCTGATATGGATAACTACTCACCAGTGCCGCTGTTTATGAAGTTTGCGAATAACTGTCTTTCAATATATGAGAATTGGAGTATCTTCAATCCTTTTCGAAATGCAGTTAGGAAGGCCGGGCTGAGATTCTGTTCGGAGTATATGGCTGCAGAAGATTTACAAACAAACTACATCGATATTGGTCCCGTGAACAAAGCGTTGAATATGGTGTCTGCATTTCATGGTATGTTGTTTGTTTGAATAAAGGATTGAATAATACATGACTGTATCTCATTTCTCCCTTCATCTTTCTCGTCTTAGCTGCAAAGAACGATATCAATGATGAAGCGGTTTGTAAACACATGATGAGAGTACCAGACTATCTTTGGGTAGCAGAGGACGGTATGAAGATGCAAGGGTATAATGGATCTCAGTGTTGGGACACTTCATTTGCCATCCAGGCAGTGTGGGAGTGTGGCATGTTGGACGATTTCCCAATCTTGTCATCCAAGGTAAGAACTCAGTGCTAGCTGTTGTATGATGTCTTGCAACTTGCTCATGCAACTAATCGTTTCATCACTCTTAGATTTGGGCATATCTCGAAAGAACTCAGATTCTCTCCACAGAAACATCTCAGTAAGTAACGGCATACCAAAGTGTTAGGTTCTAAATTGTAAGTTAGCATATCATGCTCACACACACCTTATCATATCATCCAACTTCTATAGGTCTTCTCCAGCGTACCAGTACGAGTCTTGTGAAAGTCGTGATAAGTTCTACCGTCATGTTTCGAAGGGTGGTTGGCCATTCAGTACAAGTGCACATGGTTGGCCCATCTCAGACTGTACAGGTGAAGGATTAAAGGGAGTCTTGGCTTTGATGGATTCGCCACTTGTTATGAATGCTATAAAGAAGGGTATAATTAAGGGTATTCAACCAAGTCGTTTGTTTGATGCAGTGAATGTGATTTTGACGCTTCAGAATGAAGACGGAGGTTGGGCTACGTATGAAAACAATCGTGGCTTTGGATGGTATGAGCAACTTAACCCATCAGAAGTGTTTGGTGATATTATGATTGACTATTCGTATGTCGAGTGTAGCATGGCATCTATGACAGCTCTAGCCGACTTTCATGAAAAGTTCCCTCATCATCGTACAAAGGAGATCACATTTGCACTTCGTCGTGGTGCACAGTTTATGAAGAGTATTCAACGTGAAGACGGTTCATGGTAAGTATGTGATATGCGATCGTGTTGTTTACTGTTACAAGGTACTTTGATATAATATACTCACTCATGACTCCATCTTGTTTGGGTTTTAGGTATGGTTCATGGGCATGTTGTTTCTGCTACGGTTGTTGGTTTGGTATTGAAGGGTTGATCAAGGCTGGCGAGTCTAACAACTCCCCAGCGATACAGAAGTGTTGTCGATTCCTCCTCTCACATCAAAGACCTAACGGGGGTTGGGGAGAGGACTTCACATCCTGTTATGACAAGGATTATGCTGAGAATGGTATGCAAAGTTATGGTGATGATGGGAGTGGCGTGGTTAATACTGCATGGGCTCTCATGGCATTATCGGCTGCTAAATGTAGTGATGTAAATGCTATCCGAAGAGGAGTACAATATTTGATGAAACGACAGCTCGAGTGTGGTGATTGGCCGCAAGAGGGCATATCTGGAGTGTTTAATCGAGCATGTGGTATTACATACACTGCTTATAGGAATGTATTTCCAATTTGGGCACTTGGAAGATGTGCTGCAACATATGGTAGTGTACTTGATAATGATGAAGAAGATGCCTTAGGATACCGGGTGGTATGTCCTGTGACGGTTGGAGAGGCACGAGGTAGCAAATGTTAAGATAGCAGATGTATTATTGTATCTAACAACTTAGTGGGAAAGATTCTAACAATAGTCAAGATGAATGTATAAAGGATATGTAGATGAAAACGACGTCTAACAACTTAGTGGGATCTACATCCAACAAAAGTAACGTCTAGTATAGTATCTTCCCCATTGACCCAATAAACTAAGATATCTTTCAATCGTATGTAATATAAACTACAAAAGGGTTCTCAAACTCCCCATCAGCTTGATTGTGGGCTTGTGCATCCTCATTGATCAACGCCTGTTGGTATTTGTGTACCGTAACACTCTTCTCAATGTCGGAGCTAATCAAACTCCCTCCTTGTTTGCAAAATTTGTATGATGGTATAGTTGCCCAAAGTTTTTGAATTGCCGCTCGTAGATGATACAACGAAGGTCCACTCAATACACTAGTCTCATCTAGAAACGCTCCAGGTAGATTAGCGAGAATAACAGTCCAAGACTTGTCAGGGGCTCGAAGGTCGAAATAAAGCGTGGGTACCCCGGAGGGTAAATCAACCATAGCCGAACCATCATTATGTTTGTATGCTAGTTTGAGTGCACCTGGATTGTTCTTATCAAGTCCAACCACCAACCGCCAGGCAGTACTGGTAGCTACTGGTGCTGGCGATTTGGCACCGGATGACTCAACGGCGGAATTGGGAGGGACTTCTTTCTCGGCAACTTTTGCAACGGCGGCACCAGACTCGACGGATTCACCACCTGTCGCGTTGCCTTGAGACGAACGACGACGTTTGTTCATTGATTCTTCGCTTGGATCTTGAACAGTACGCTTGCGTACTAGAGGGTATTGTTCCTTCTTGTAGGTATCAATGATCTGCTTCATCAACTCGGGCTTGTCTTGTACGAAAAGCATATCCTCACGGGTGTAGAAAGGTCGAAGACCTTTCCAACCCGTTGGTACTGATGCCTTCAGACCAACACCATTCAACAATGCTGGTACCGAGGCTGGACTAAATGTTCTGCCACATAACGTGTTCACTTCATTCGCAAGCCATTTAAAAAATGCATCTTTGTCCTCATTTGTCACTTTATCTCCATCTGACTTGATCTCAAATCCACTCTTCCCATCAAGTGTATAAAAACGAATCAAACTTTGAGTAGAAATACAAGCTCTGTATAAAATTTCCATAATAGGTGGTACACCATCATAACAAACAGATTGGGCGGCGGTAGTATGTGAGGTATTGTTATTGGATGGCTGCGGCAACTCTTGTGGTTTAGGTGACGGCTCCTGTTGTTCAGGAGGTTGATGTTCAGGCATCAGCTCTTCTTGGGGCGGCTGTTGTTCGGAAGGCGGCTCCTGTTGTTTCGATTGCTGCTGCTCAACAGGCTCCTTCTGCTGTTCTTTATCACGTGGCATATCTTCAGTAGGATTTTGAGACGATTGTTTTTGTTCCAAAGTAGCGGATGGTTCATCCTCTGTGTTTTGTTTGGATGATGGGGAATTGGTGGTATTGGTTGATAATCCACTCTTCTTTCCTCCTCCATTTGAATCAATACCCAAACTTTTCTCTAATTGACGATCAACGGGGGATGGTTTGGTACCTATATCATTATTTTGGTATTGGGATTCATTACCAAGTGTTGTCCTTGATGTATCAGACTCATCTAATTCATCAATACCCCTCCTCTTTTCAAATTGAGCCCTGTAACTGGCGGAATTGAACGAAGCACACGCTTCAGTCTCATCCATAATGTCACCTGATTTACTACCACTTTTAACACTTCCAGCAGATTTGCCAAAAATTGGAATCTTCAAAAGATTATGTTGTGATTGTGATGCACTAACATCTTCATCATTATCTAATTGAGACTGTGAATCTGCATACATCCTATTTTTCAAGGGTCTTGGTTTTATTTGAATTGTTGATCCACGGCAACTTGGTGGGTTAGATGTATTAGTTGTAGTATCATCCATATCTTTATCTGGTGCTTGCTTTTCTAGTTCACACAAGTTTTGACGAACTTTGTCCATAACTTGTTGAAGAGAATTGCGGCTGCGGTATTTGTTGGATTTTTCTGGCGGTGGCGGAGTACTATTCTCTACAGCTAATTGAGACTGAGAGAGTTGAGAGAGCTGCTGGGTAGTTATCTCAATAGATGAAGGAGGTGATGATTTATCATCCATGGTATATGTTATGGTATTATCATTGTGCATTAAATCTTTCCACGGGAATTGAGGAACACAACCGTCAAGTGAAGTATTATATCGACCTCCAATGATTATGGATATCATTGGCTGGCGGCTTGATGATAATGTACTAATTGCAAATGGATAATGGTTCTAAACCTGCAGTATTTACTGTAGATGAAATATTCTGTACTACTAAACCATCGGAGAAGGTTGATTTATCATTATCAGATATATTTGCACAACCAAAATCTACTTCAAAAGAAGGTGCACTATCATTATCAGATATATTTGCACAACCACAATCTGATGCATATGCTAAACCGTCTACTTTAAAACTCTCCGATATATTTGCTGCAAAGGATGATGCTACCACTACTGCTACTGTTACCGCAGATACATATACTACTTCTGATACTACTACTTCATCCTTGACCTCTCCACAAACTGTTGCAAAGGTTAACAACTCTACAACTTCTCAACCAACACAAGAATCTGATGATAGCTACTTCTCTACTGGAGGCGGATTTGATGATGAAGAAGAGTTTATTGTTGATGAACCGCCATGTAAAAAATTTCGGCCATCTACTGATGAGAAAGATAAGTGTATCCTTGAAAATTTTGATGATCACAATCAAGTACATAAAACAAACACAAAGATTAGTAGTAGTAGCGGATCGGCTGCATTATCTGAGCTAAATCATTCTGCGGATGGATCAAGTCTTCATCGTACTAACTCCACCGACGGAGACGAACAAGACAATACTATCAACCACAAACAAGATACCTATACAAAAAATGACACAACATACCAAAATCAAAATCAATCAGAAGAACCGTCAATCAATGATTTATTATCAATAACAAAACAAAATAATATCAATTTGTTATCACGTTTGGCTGGCGCCATTCGTCAACTATCAGTATTGTTGAGACTACAACGGATCATTGGCTTTAATGATTGCAAATTAGAAACAATTTTATTACTCAATGAAGGAGGTCAACACGGCATTAAACTAACAGAATATGATGAAGGTAAATTTATTATGTTTGATGAGGTTATGCCACAGTCACAGGCTGAGAAGTACGGCATACGTGCCGGTGATATACCAGTATATAATGGTACAATGTTATCGATAATTTCTTCTGGAGTACGCCCGATTCCATTTGAGATTTTTCTCCAACGAGCAAATGATGAACGACCATTTACATTCAATGTATTACGGAGAGCCACTCCCATAGCTCCAGTTGTACACGTGACTCCACCAGCACCAGTACAACAACAGATCGATATATTGGGCAATAAGTGTGAGAAGAAGAAGAATAAGAAGAAGCCTACATTCACTCCTAGTATAAGTGCTCCTTCTCATGCTGGTTGTGTCATCACACCTGACGTTAGTATCTGTTTAGATGCATACCCACCATCTTCCAAGGTGGGTACTGCTAAGAAGAAATGTCCAGGCTATGCAGTAGTTGGCAATACCGAATCACGTATTGGTTTGGCGGAAGGTGAGCATTTACCATGCTACAACGATTCAATACTTGGAACCCGAGGCCGAGGTCGTGATTCTGTACTATGTGACACATGTTATCGGCGAAGTACCAACGATTTTGCCGTATATGACATTGAGCATCAGCTCTATCGTATGCTCTTGAAACTACGTCATCCCATTGTACTTCGTCGTCAAATCAACACTCAATTGGGTACAGTCTGTCCCGATTATTCATACGAATATAAGGGACATCTAATTAGGATTGATCAAGATGAGCTCGGTCATCACCCTTCTTCAAAGGATTATCAAGTTGAAAAGGAACTCTTGGGACTAGAGAGAAGGATGACACCCGGTGTAAATGGCGAGTCTGCTCTTGTTATTCGCAACAACCCCGATAACTCAACTCGACTCAAGACTCGCTTACAAGATCCCCGACAGGCTGTATTGATTAATGCACTTATCAACAAGTTCAAGGAGTGTGTTGATATGGGACACAAGTGTGTTCAAAAGTCAATGGCTATCTATGTTGATTTTAGAGACGAGAAAGAATATGAAGAACATCTGAGGAAAAGATGGAGTGTAAAGACAAGCCCCCATCTAACATCTGCCAGGAAGAAGTTAGGTGATGCGGTTCACTCGGTTCATAGTAGGGATCCTTCCGATGCAAGAGATGGCAACGGTAAGGACATTCCCCACTTTGTAGAGAAGGCTATAAACAAAGTATTTTCACCGTAAGCAGGTGGTAGGGTAGAGATTTAAAACAGCATTGTAATACTATCAACTACTGCTCAAACTTCTTCAGTCTAGGTAGCCTTGTATGACCCATGTCACATCTTTTTCATTTTGTCAAACTCTCATAATTTGCTTATCGACGAATATTGATATTGTACTTATGTATTGCAACTAGCGTCAAGCAATACAACACTCACAACATTCAAAGAAATACCACAACATCTAAGGATCGGATAGCATTCGGTTTAATAAAAGACAATATCAGTAAAAAAAATTGATAATGAGTGACAATAATAATACGCAATCTAATAGGAGTGATCGTCAATATCAAGAACAGCAGATAAATCGTACCAATTATAACTATGACGAAAAGAATAATAAGAGTTTAATGACATACAATCATACATCAGAACAACAACCCATCGCTGGTGTTGGGATGATATATCCTCAGCCTAATACACAACAAGAGCAGATGATGCAGGTTATACAAGTTAAGACTGGCGAGTCTGTGAATAGTAACTTGTACAATAATAATAATGATGATGGCATTCAGCGTAACAATAATATCTTGGGGGGAGAGCGAAGTCTACCCTCTTCCGGCACTGATAATGCTAATCCCGTATTTGGTACTGTCAAAAGCCAACAGAAGCAATATAATAATATGCTGCAGGGTACTAAATCATTAGATGGAGGAGATATGGCATTAGATGTGAACAATAATTCTATGATGGGGTATCCTCCCCATAATAATATGAGTAACAATAACATAGGAAACAATAGTATGGGACATACAAAGCAGCAAATGATGGGCTTCAACAGACGTCACTCCGAGCCAGTTGAGGTGGCTATAAATCCTATGAATTCAATCAATTATAACAGCAGTGGTAGCAGTGGAAGTAGTAAAATGGGCAAAGAAAGTTTGGGCATGATGGATTATAATAGACGTCATTCGGAACCAGGTATTGATGAAGATGCATTTGCACCTCCTCCACACATGGGGAGGAATACTTCTAGTGGTAGCTATAGTAGACGGAACTCAGAACCGGCATTTAGTCTATTGGCTAATATATTTGATCAATCTGTTCAAGATATGGATAATAATAATCGGGGGTTTGAGTGTGGAAATAATAATAATATGATGTCAATACAAGAGCCATTGGAGGGAGACATGGTCAATAATAATAATGATATGGATCATGATCGGGAGTTGGAGAGTTACATCATGTCAAAGTCATCAGATGGTTGGTCGTCACCCCCTCTACCAACTACTAATACTACTCAAGAGAAGACAATGCAGGGATATATAAGAGGGAGACGACGGTCCAATTCTGCACCATTACCTGAAGATGATTATATGGGTTTACGAGATTCATCGGGTGTTGTTGACGGCTGGTCATCACCGCCACCTCCCCTTTCGGATCAATCGGGTCAATCATCTGACACATCGCCTAGCAAGACACTCGAGGGATTTAGGAAAAGTAGACGATGGTCAAGCTCTGCACCTCCACCTGAATCACCAGACAAGGCAACATTGAATCATTTGCATCAGGCATTAAAAGAGCCATTGGATGGTGGTGATAATATCGATAACGATGTGAAACGCCGTGATGATGAATTGGAAAGTTACTTATCGAAGGCCTCTGAAGGATGGTCGCCAGCGCAAGAGTCTCCTTCTTCAAAACCGGCTCAAGAAAAGAAGAAGAAGACAATGCAGGGATATAAAAGAAACAGACGAAGATCGAGCTCCGCCCCTAGGCTTTCCGATATGATGCAAGTATTGACTAAATTGGAACCTGAGCCAGTGCAAACGGGTAGAAGTGGTAGATCAATAGGGTCAAACAGATCATCTCAACGGAGTAGATCTGTTGACCCCTCGTCCAGGGGAGATGGAATTTCAAGTCAACATTCATCACAGAGCAGTTTGAATAGTCATCATTACAGTCACATGTCAAATGATGACTTGGTAAGGACAGAGGTGACTTACTCTCGTGGTGATTCATTTAAGCGTCGGAAGTCTGAGCCATTGCTCCCCAAAGATATTATTGCAGGGGCAGTTGTTGAGGGGCATGGGGGACAGAGTCAAGATTTACACCAATCGTTGCCAGACATTGGCACTTATAATGAAGAATTTAATCTTCAACAGGCAACGTCGACTGACAGTCATACGGATGCCTTGATGCAGATGCTACTTGGATCGGTTGGGGGTGGGATGCATCTTAATAGTCCTTCCACTGCTATGCCGCCGCATGTTGCTGTAGCACCACCACCCCAACAAACGATATCGGTGCCAGTGATTCACAAGCCACCACAACCACAACATAAAGGATCACCTTTGCGGTTAAATAAGCAAGCTCCCGGGGTACAACAGCCTCTTCTCCTGCCGAATCAGGCTCCCATGGCACATCAACCTTTGCCTGGTGTCAATAATAACGTATACGGTCAGCCTTTTCAGGTAGCTCCTAAGCCTTTTCAGGTAGATCCCCATGCACATGATCTGTCTCTCATCCTCTCTGCAGTAAAAGAAGCTCAGACTAATCTCAGAACACTCCAAGCCATCGTCATACAGTTAGGAGACCCTCAAGCTTTAGAAGATATTGCTAATGCCTTTGGAGTAGCGGCTTTGTCGTCGCAGTTCATCCTAGCATCAGACCTTCCCAATGCCTATGCTCAGTTGAATAAGGTGTGGATGATTATCAAGAAAGTCAACGATGTATTAGCATACAAGGCTATGCAGCAGCAGGTTTTGGGCAATGTGAATGCAAGCAACTTGGCTGCTATGCAGCAGCTGCAACACGGAGCAGCCGGTACTTCAAGTACGGGAATGGTAATGCCACCACCACTAACCGAAGGGTACATTACAAGTCAGGCAGTGCCTACTCAAGCTTTACCACCGCCAACCGGCGGTCAACCTTTGGGAGTATTCAACTCTCCGATGCAGCATTCCCATTCTTCAACGGTACCAACTAATACTGTGTCCAAACCTCCGATATTCGAGCCCACTACGCCAACAAGCTCACCAATGGCCAGTACAAGCACATCGCCAAGAAAATCTGGGTCATCTCCAAAACCAAAGGGTATACTCAAGTCACCATCCCTAATACAACAGCAACAAACAGAAGAGTCTATCCCAATAAACGATCCAATGGCACGCCTTAAGGCCATGATGGAACGGACGAAGAAATCTCAACAATCACTTGAAGATTGGGATAGAAGGAATGGGTTGCCAAAGTCTCATTGTATGACGATGGTTAACTCGAGCCGCTCGAGACAACAGTTACAAACTGGAACAATTTTGAAGAAATGGACAGGGGCACCTCTTATTGAAGTGAAGGATGATGATGATGAGAAAGGAAAGGGAGAAATGATAACTGTCCTAACAGTACCAACTAGTAGCAAAGGGGATAAACAACTGCCGACGACTGATACTGATACATCATCACACCAACAAGACATTAGTGAGAGAAGTGGTAGATCCTTGAACTCTGCCGATTTCTCCAACGCTACCACTGCAAGTCTGTACCAATCACAAGAGAATATGGACGATACCAGTCTTGATTCTACAAATGAGTTACATGTCAAAGGCCCGATAGGGTAAGATACGAGAAGAAAGGATGTATGAGTTATCTTGTGAAAATTTTTGTACCTCAACTATATTTTGTAGGCTGCTTGCAGCTGCATTATCATAAATATAATAAGTATATGTTATCAATCTTGCCCAGTCACAATGAATACAAGTTTATTAGCAGAGCATGCCCCTTTTCTCTTCACTAGTGTCGCAGTGTGAACGGTACAAGAGAGGGTAACACTTTATAGAAGCGTCCTGGATCCCTCGGTGTGATTTTAAGTAAGAAGAAGAAGCAGATAAAATAAATTTGGTATCCTAGGGGTCAATATCTAGATACGTACTTACCCAGAGGGCAAGAAAGAACTAACGACAGCCAACTGAATCTCATTAGCAATCTAAGTAGGAAGAACAATATTATATTATATAAATAATAGGCAGATAGGAGTCGCATGATTGAATTAATACTGCAATACATAGCATAGTTAAAGAAATCGGAGTCGATAGGTATAACATCGTGCGCGGCGCAAAGAGATCAGATACCTATTTGTTGTTTGTTGCAAAAGCAATTAAATCGAATAAACTGATTAGTAAGACAATCGTAGGGCATATCGGGTACTATAAAATATCCCCAATCAAAATGACATAATAATAGCAGTGATTAATAGAATATAAATTATATCATATGAGTACGGATATAGAGGGCGGCGGCGGCGGCGGCATCAACAGGGTTGATGAACAATTACCCTTACTAAATTCATCGTTTGCAATCTTCAACGATTTAACATACTCAGATGATGAAACAGATGATGATGATGGAGATATGGGTGGTATTAGTGGATCATTCTCATCTGAAAATAAGGATTGCACTTCGTCACCTGATACTGCAAAGTTATTAGATGAGATTCAGGCAAACGCCGCTAGTATACCATTGCAGCAAACAACAACAGAATCTTCATCACTTCTTATGCATCCACTTGCACGGAATCAAAGTATAAATAGTGTAGAAACTACAGGAGATGAGGGCACATTGGCATATAGCATATCATCCACACTAGCAGATGAGATTGGATCCACTGCTAGTAATAGACAACCATTGGGATCACCTCCACCCGCTTTACAACAACAGAATAGTAGTAGTAGTTATGGTGCAACATTAGATTCAAGGTTTGACAATTTCATGTCCAATAGTCCTGCCGCAGCTGTATTGTTTCGACCACCTACGTCAGTGTTTGATCATTCTTCATCAAATAATAGTAGTAGTAAGGGTTGGGTATATCCCAAGCCTACTGCTTCCTCCGGAAGAACACAGACTGAACCTATGATGGGGTCATCTTCTATACCGCATAGTTATGGTCGACATGGTTCCAATGGTAGTAGTAGTGAAGGAAGTAATAACAGAAGTAGACCCATCACACCCCAGCCGTTCATAGCACATGATTCTCCTGTCACTTCTGCCACTGCCACAGATTCAACTTCTGTGTATGAGATTTCCCCATTGACAAAAGATACATCACCAGAGAAGGAACGCATAACAAGGATATTAAGTGAAGAGGCTAATCAGAAGAAGATACGTCGTCATAGAAGACTACGACGGATAAAGAAGGCAGCCGAGGCTAGAGAGGCTGCTGTTCAGAAAGTACGGGGAATAGAACAAAGTACTCGATGTAATGATGCTACATTTGCATTTATATTCCTGTGTCAATTCCTATTGGTTTGTATGTCAGCTCTGGCATTTGGTCCAGGTGCACTTAGGGATAAGATATATGGTTCATTCACACACCACAGAGGTGAATATTGGGAAGATGATGATACTCCTCCGGTTGTAGATTATGATCCATTCGAAGGCTTGCACACAGATGATGTAGTCATTATTGACAACCCATTGTATAATAGTAAAGGCAGTGGAAGTGGAGTCACAGATTTGGCCGATGTACAAGAGCAGGTAGTAGAGGCAGTCGATGGTATTAGTCATATTGACTATATCAATGTCATACAGCTAGTATGCATAGCTAGCGGGTATGCCTCCATGTGCTCACTGTTGGGACTAGGGTTCATGATGATGCTCTCCAAGAACTTGATACATGTTACATTGATATTCACTATTATAATAAGTGTGGCTTGGACAGCACTAGGGTTGGCATTCAGTTCGTATTGGGCAGTACCAATTGCGGGGGCAGTAGCTGTGATATTAACTTCTGCTTATACCGTCGTTGTTTGGGATAGAATCACCTTTGCGGCTACAAACCTTAGTGTTTCCTTGAAGGGGACGAGGAGTTCATTGGATATTCTCTTTGTCGGGCTTAGTGTCCTCGGTCTTACTTATCTTTGGACAATATTATGGATTTGTGGTTTCATCGGGACATTTGATTTTCTTAATGACGATGAAGAGCTGTCGAATAACTGGATGAGTGTGGTAATCGTCTTCTTCCTCTTTTCATATTACTGGACGTTCCAAGTTATCAAGGTGAGTCACTTTAGGTGCACATATCACATACATATACGTTTTGGTGAAAGTGATACTGATATAATCTGTTCTATACTCCTTTTGAAATACACAGGGCATATCTCAGACCACAGTTGCAAGTATAATCGGCAAGTGGTGGGATCATTCAGAAGACGACCCACTTCCAATATGCAGTCCTCTGTCACGAAATATAATCGGATCGTTTGGCTCGATATGTTTGGGAAGCTTAATTGTCGACCCTTGTGTATTAGTTGCGAGGCTGTCCAACTTCAACCGTCTTGCTAGACCGAAGCTTCGTCAATTGAAAGCCTCGGCCATCGACAATACCAAACTGAGAGTAAAACAGACTCCGGCTAATGAAAATTGCGAGTGCGTCCCAAGTAATACGTGCTCTGGTGCCCTATCAAGAAATATAAATCAATGGTCGTATGCTTACATAGGTTTATACGGTTACCGTTTTTGGGAAGCAGGGAGCAAGGCATCTCTACTCTTCGAGGCTAGAGGTTGGACTCACGTCGTATCCGAAGACGACCTGATATTGACTGTCCTGTCAATGTCAAGTATGATAGTTGGAGGTAGCACCGCATGCTTAGCGCTTATCATAGAAGAAGTTGATGGCTACAGCTTGACCAGTCTTAACAAGCCCATCAAGACTGCGTTCTTCATTGGTGCTTGTATTGGATATTTCCTATCAAGTGCCTTCCTAAGTATAGTCAAGGGAAGTGTAAGCGCCATCCTCGTATGCTATGCTGCCAGTCCAGTTCAGTTCCATGCGAACCATCATCAACTTTCACAAGAAATGAAAGCAGTATGGAAACACTTGTGGCTTCAAAATCCAAAACCAAGCCAAGATAGATCAAACAGGAGATAGCTCCTTGATAATTATATCATTGATCACTTCTGTACTATATGTAACAAAAAAAAACGGTCTGCTGTGCGTTTATGCAGGCCAATGTGAAGTGATCAAGCGATATTTGTGTATATATGTATAATAAAGTCTAGCTGCCAGGATGTTAGAGGGCAAATAGAGCTAGCAATTGCTACTAATGTTATTTTGTTTGTGGCGTGTCCTAGAGCCACGCTTTGCTATTAGAGTGTAAAGAATCAAAACTTAAGATCTTTGTAACTTAAATGATAATTTGTTGAACATTTGAACTTCTTCTTATTAATATTTAGCTGTATAACACAAAATAATACACATACTTTTAATCTTCAATTACAGTGAACCTCGATAGCCAAGTATTAACAACTTCATATGTCAAGAACATGATAGCACTATTGGGAACAACCTTCATTAAATGTACACCCATACCACTATACAACCCCTGCCGTCCTTCTTCCTTGGCGATTACCCCTATCGTTTGCCACATTCCATTGTATTTGAAGATACCATTCCTAGCTTGTTCACGCATTCGTGTCCGCGCCACCTCATGGGGGTATGTAATAATGGCAGCGGTACCCTTTGACAGTGCCGCTGATAAGAAGTATGTAAGCTTTGGAAGTGTATTTATTGGTTCTAATCCCTGCTCTTCTCTTCGTATATTCTGCTGTGCTAATAACTTTGTCTTGATTTGTTCATATATCATGAATTGTGTAGCACCTTCTAAGCATCCCCAGTATGAAGCAGAGATACCCTTGTAGAATCCACCTACACCTTCTTCTTTAAAAATTGATTTGACTGCATCACGATAGCCAGTATATGCTCGTTGTCCAGCTGTACTGTCAGCAAGCAATTGCAAACGAGTCTTGACTACCCAGATTGGAGAAGTTAATGTATTCCCAGCAATACCAGCCATCAATCCCGAAGCCAAAGCATTTGATACGCCTCCTTCCTTGACACCAAATGTACCCAGGAATCTTTTCGTCTGTTCATATGTAAAGAAATATGCTGATCGAGCAGGTATGATACCAACTAATGTAGGTCGCATACCCTTCCAGAAACCTAATATCCCATCTCTTTCGAATATAGTTTTTGCAATTTCGACAGGATGGCCTGATTTGCTACTAAGCTCACCAACCGCGACACTTGATGATTGTAGTTGTGTTTTAATAACTTCTAATGGATTGGTAATGCATGATGCAATAGTACCTGCTGCTCCGCCAGAGAGTAAATTGAATAACTTCATTCTTGATGCTGTCATAGTACCTGGTGATACTGCGATTGACGATCCACCCCGACATGATGATTTGCCTCCCCGGAGAATTCTTGCAGTGGAACTAGCTCCGCCTAGTGGTATATTGAGTGGTGTGATTGCATTTGATATCGATGACGATGATGATGTGTTGATGGCACTTCTATTTTTGCATTGTTTGCTGTTTGTTGGATAGCACAATTCGACTGGTACAAGGAATCTCGCCCATGAAGAGGTTATCGATATTAATAACAATAGTATTGTTCTAAGAGTCATGATGGTGGATTATGAGTATATCTAACACTACCCTATTGAGAGAATTGTGATGTAAGTGATATGACAACAAAAGAAAATGAGTTTCATTTTGTGGTGAGAATAAAACAAAGGTATCCTCGTTCAGCGCCTAT
>Ga0214477_100092_pt1 | contig 57665 bp, 45 predicted proteins | sample M1_20Mar14CPVII9_FD_165058 | JGI IMG/M metagenome (GOLD analysis project Ga0214477, IMG submission 165058) | Marine eukaryotic communities from Monterey Bay, California, United States - M1_20Mar14CPVII9sort6BwellC16 | ecosystem: Environmental > Aquatic > Marine > Unclassified | place: USA...
TGAGATATCCTCCATTTTACTTTCTAGCTCATAGCATTTAGTCTCTAGCTCTTCATTCTCACCTCTGGTTGTATCGATTTCGGTCTGCATATCATCCATTCTTTCTTCAAATTTGCTTTGCATACATTCATGTTGATTTTGCAGGGTCGGACAAGAAGGCATTTAACTTCTTAATTCCCCTTCAAAGTCCTAGCGATCATCCTGAGCTAACCGTTATCGAAGAGGATGACCTTGGAAATCGTCGTCGTGGTCAAGTCAAATATGCACCTGAGTTTGGGGTTTTGAATGGAGATGATGCCATGCATGCTACGAACGAGTGCAACCATCGTACAGTAGACAGTGTCCGTATCACTGTCTCAATCTTCCTTGTTCAAATGGAGGAAGCAAGTCTCGAACAAGTTGCCGAACATGACAAGTACTATTTCCCGTTTGGTAATATGGATTGGATATGGGCTCAACGAGGCCGCCATTGGCAGGCAGGTGATAGTAGTGTGAGCTTGGTCAATGACAAAGGAAGGAGGCCATTTGAGCCCAAGGATGAGATGGAGAACTGTGAAGAACGAGTTGGTGAAAATAAGGAGAAATGCTTTGTGCACGGCAAAGAGCGTATGCTCTGTTATAAAACTTGTGGCACCTTCACCCCTGATGACAAGTACAAACTAGGGGAGCAGAGACACAAGGCTGTCGGGTGGTAAAGATAGTATCTAATCTCAATCAATCATAACTTAAATGTTTGCTAGATGTAAATGAACCGATAGTATGTTAAATCGTATCTTACAAAGTGTACATCTATTTGATCCTCTTTCTTGCCCCATTTCATGCTAATGAAGGTACTGCCCAACCTCTCAATAGCTCAAACATAGAAGTGATTGGCACAGTATCCTCATCAAGTTTATTCCAGTCCGCACTTCTTTGTCCTGTCTGTTCAAAGTATGCTTCTGATAGTCCCGGGGTTTCCCCACAGAAGAATTGTGACAATTCCAACACTTTGGGGATAAGTTTGTATGATATGTCACCGAGATTATTCATATTGAAGAATCCTTCATCGGTAGCTGATAGCATTGTGAATATCTTCATTCTTCTGTTTGTTGAAAGATGTTCATACAGGTTGATACCTGATATATCTGGATTGAGTCCATGTATCTGGCATGTATGATTAGATGTAGCACATGCGTTCAAGCTTGATACGTTGAATATTGTTTGAAGTAAAGCTTGCCTCCCAGCAGTTGCAGTTATGTTATCATTGTCTTCCAGGTATAGCTGTTTGAGATTTATATTACTTCGTAATGCATTAGCCAATAATATTGCATGGTCATTGTTCAAAACATTATTCTCCAAGCTCAACACCTCCAGGGGAGGGTTAGATGTCAAGAAGTTGGCAATGAGACTTGTGCCTACAGTTCCAATACCATTGTTTTTTAGGTGAAGCTTTTTTAATTGATGGCTTGCATCAAGTATGATCTGCATCATTGTAGAGCTGTTGCCATCAAAAGATTGGACGAAGCGTGCTTCCACAGCATTGATATCACTGTTCCTGTCTGTGATTGATTTGCAGAGACGCTGCAAATCATCTGCGCTATCAATTCGGCTATTAAATAGCCCAAAACCTTGTATGTAGGGGCTGACTTTTAGAATATCTGCCATAAATGAAACCATCTCACTTCCAAAGTTATACCCCCCAAAAGAAAGCGTTTTAGTAATGGTAGTAGTCTTAAGAACAGGAGCAACCATATCAAGAACTTCTCGATTTAACTCAATATTCCATATAAATAATCTTTCAATACCATAATCCTCCCTATACACAAACTTTTGATATTGCTTTAATGCATCTGCAAACTCTTTCCAATGTGGCAGGAGTATATCATCATGCAATAACAGAATATTTGTATTAAGTCCTCCATTTGATATTTTCAATGTCTCTATTGGATCTCCTTTCCTTAATTGATGAGTGTATTCTTTCATTTTTGCCAACCATATATGCATTTGACTATTATAGTCCTCATCAAAGCCGCGTTCAATCCAGTATGAAGCCGGTACATCTTCAGCCATATATGACCATTCATTGTATTCATTCTTCAATGTTAGATCCTTCACTTTGATCTCTAACTCCTGATTTCTCTGGGTCAACTCAATACATCTTTGTTCAAACTCTATCCTCCTATTATGAACTTTATTAAGTTCAACCCGCATATCACCAATTTCTACATTTCTCCTGATCAACTTTTGGTTTAGCTCTTCCTTCTCCTTTTCTACTAGATCAAGTTTGGCCTGCATATCACTAATCACAGCACGAGATAACGCTTGGGCAGTTGTATTTGTAGAAGTATCATTATTCCTATTAGTATAAGATAAAACTTGAGTATCTGTATTTGTAGATGATTCGGGAGCAGCTGCTGCAGTATTAGTATCATCGCCATCCAACATATTGAATGATCTCTTCCGAGTTGTTGAGGCCGAAACACATGATGTGGAGGAGTTGTTTTGACTTCTTCCCTCCGCCATCGCCGATGATATACAATCAGCAGCTAAACCAGTTTCCATGCTAGATATTGACGTATCATTGGTATTGCTATTAATTGTCCTTACTGTTATAAGACAAAGTTATAGACCACAGCTTAAGGTTTTTGTTTATTCCCGTGAGAAAATTGCTGCTAATTAGTGTGTTTATTGATATCGTAGTTAATCATTACATTATCTAATATAAAAGAGAGTGAGTAATAATTAATAATATAGTATTTCAACCTTGCATGAGGAGATGTCAGTAGTGCGATAAGTAGAGTTTGTAACTGAGACAGGCAGAGAAGAGAAAATAATACGCCAATATTCATATAAAAAGAGATAAAATAGTATGTCAACCTTGTATGAGCAGATATCTAACCGCCGCGGTGGGTCTAAAAAGAAGCAGAGCGACACCGCAAAGAACAATGATACAATTGATCTAACTGTTGACACTCCCAGTCCACCAAAAAAGAAACAGAAGAATATATCATCTTTTCAGATAGGTAGCAATGTTACCTTACAAAATCTCGTAAAGGGACATCAATATAATGGTAAACGTGGTACTATTCAAACAAATGAAGATATTAGTAGTGACGTCAAAATGTATTACTCGATGGTGGCAATAAAGTAGTTTCTGTGAAGCCTGAAAATATGACACTGGTTGACTCTCCACAGAAGAAACAGAAGAGCAAAAGGCTGCGGCAGGGAAGAAGAAGAATTCTAAGAAGGTTACATACGACGAAAAGGCATATTTGAATGTACCATATGATGAGAAGGATGAAGCTAAGGAACTAGGTGCATGGTGGGACCCTAAAAGGAAACAATGGTGTGTCCGACCAAACAAAGATGTTACCCCTTTTGCTCATTGGAATCCTAAACCGGATGATGGCAAGTGTTTAGGCTGTGGAGAGTTTATTGAAGAGCATGAGTCACATGAAGGAGAAGAGTATAAATGTTGTTTCTGTGATAGAGACATATGCGGAAAGTGCCTTCCCTTTAGTGAAGAGGGATCTTGGCGTTGTGATGGTTGTGGCGCTTATTCTTGCAATGCCCTTGGAACTGGTAGTAAGAAATGCCCTCAGTTTTTGGATAAAAAGATGGGGATGGACCCGATATGCCACATTGTGGCAACTTTGGCCGAGGACGTGGATGTTGCTCTGGGCGTTACTAATGTTGTTGATTTTTCATAATTGGACATGATGAGTAGACATATGAAAATGTCTGTGACATATGTTATTTGGTTAGAGGAGTGATATGTTACAATATACCGGATGTGTGGAACATCTGTATATCAACGAACAATTATAGATAATGTAGATGAAGCAAATCACATGTTACCTATTGATTTTAAGCCATCTTGGAAAAGTCTTCATAATCAAGTGTCACAATTCTATCATCCTCTGTCAGTCTCAACTCTGCCCGATATTCCTTCTTATCCAACTTTTCTACCCTTGCCTTCTTTCCTCTATACTTTCCATTCACAATCCGTACCTTCTCGCCTAACTCTTTGGGAATGACAGTTTCTAAATCATCTTGATCAATTTGTAATACATCCCCGCCATCCCTGGCCTTGCGGCTACTTTCCAATACTTCCACTTCAGCTTCATACTTGTCAATAACCTTGTCAACTATTGCCTTTCGTTTATAATATTCTCCGTTGGCAAGTTTTTTGGATATGATACGCACGACGATATCACGATATAGCCAGTAGTCTTTCTTCTTATCAGCATCATTTGATTTGTGCTTTTTGGCCTCCTTCTTCTTTTCATTGTTGTCACTCTCCAATTCCCTCTTTGGTGCCGGCTTCTTGGCCTCCACTAGTTTTGGAGCTGCTGGTTGTTTATTATTTGGGATATCCTTACTTGGTGGCTTTACATCATCAACCACATCTTCATCCTCATCATCATCTTCTTCCAATAATGACAAAGCAGCCTTCCTTTTCTTCTTCTTCTTTTCCACATTTCCTCCACCACTTCCCAATCCCAACTTTAATTCCATTTTGGCACCCTCTTCCCTATTACCAATTTCACTAGCCTCACGATCAACGGCACATCCTGCCCTATCTAATGCTTTAGCAGCCTCCATACGCAATAACTCCCTCTGTTTGGCAGCCATCTTCTCCTCCCGTTGATCAGCCTCCGTCTTCTTCTGTAATGCCTCCTTCCTTGCCAATAATGCCGGATCACGTTCAATATATGTAACATACCACCCCCTTTCCGTCTCTTCTACCAATACTAATCCCTTCTTACCCAAATATTGTACAAAGTCAGTTAATGTTGCCCACTTTGTGGAATTCATATGTATATGATTCTTATCTTGGATAACCTCTTGGTATACATTATTGGCATTCATACGTTGTGTACCATGACGTCTGCGGAGTGTTTCAAGATATGCCACTTCAAATTCACGGCTGAAGGAGTCCATCATCCCTCCGGCATTTTCACGAAAGATTTTCATTTGACGTAGGTGTGAATCGGATGTCATGTGGCATTTGAATCCGTTCTCATCTGTGTATATAGTTTGTGGAGGTGTTATAGTTTTATGTGTATTTATTAAAAAGCGAGTTAAATGAACACATCAGTATAAATTAATAGTTAGATAAATGAACATATCATATGAACACATCATATGCACATTATTACACACAATTAAAAATATAACTCACCTCTACATTGCTTGGCACACATTTGACAATAGAACTTGAGCTTTTGTAAGCCCTTCGCCTTCATGCGATTTGCAATATCTTTGGGCGTACCCTTCTCGGCCTTTGGCATGGTGGAAAGTTATATTAGATTGTAAATGAATAATAATTGGTGGCGTTGAATACTCTATCGTAGAGAGAGAACTCCTATGCGTATGCTAGAAGAGATGAAGGGAGCTAAGCTCAATGAAACCTAGCACTAGATTTTCTATTCTATTGCACAAAATATATGTACTCTGCTAGCTCAATGCGTACACCATGGCCAACTCCCACTCTCATCTCAGTTGCATTTTTTTATTCCTCCGTCACTAATCAACACCAATTGAAAGTTCAGCTAAGGTGAAGAGTACCATAGCGGGCTGTTCATATATATATGAAACATCATATTAGTACCAACCGATTAATATATTTGTGGTATGTTATCGATATCAATCCACTTTCATAATTTGTTGGAATATTCTTTCTTCGATTGATTCATTTATTCGCCCAATTTACGTGCTGGTAGAAGTACCTATACCTAACCTCTCAATAAATTGTATTAATATACGACCTATGGATATTAAAGGTGTAGCTGCTGCCCCTGTCGCCGCGCTACCATCGTCGGCGGCGTCTAAAGAAGACAGAAGTGAAGTAAAAAATATGATTTCACCAATGAGCACATCTTGTGCACCATCTAATAGGAAGAGACCATTTGATGCCTTGGACGGCAGTTGTAGGGAAAATAATACGGCAGCTGCATGTAGTACTACAGATGCAAACGATTCATCTTCATCTATTGAGGCTTTATTGAAAGATATGCAACATAAAATGAATTGTATGCAAAGCAAATTTGAAGAAAGAATGGATGATATGCAGACCGAAATCGATACAACCAGAGGTGAGAATGAAGAGCTAGAGACTAAATGCTATGAGCTAGAAAGTAAAATGGAGGATATCTCATCATTAAAAGATGAACAGAATGAAGGGACATATGAAAACAATGAAACGATGTATGATATGCAGAATCAAATTGATAATTTACGAGATGAAAATATTGAGCTGAAGACAAAGTATAATGAATTAGAAATTAAAGTGAAGGATTTGACATTGAAGAATGAATACAATGAATGGTCGTATATGGCTGAAGATATACCCGCTTCATATTGGTTATCACGTGGCTTTAATGATGAATATGCCGAACGTATGGGAACATTTCTGGGTAGGATGAGGAAGTACACACATCAGCTGAGGCGAGGTGATATTGAATCACCTAAAAAGATTGAATTAATATTTACAAATGATCATTTATTACATGACGACATACTACTACCCCATTGGAAAGAGTTTGTAAATGCATTAAATCAATACCAAAAGTTTGATCATCGCAAGGATTATGGAATTAACGGATTTCGAATTAGTAATGTTCAGCTTCAACAAGAGGTTCTTGACATGCTTGCCCCAGCTCTTCAAACACTAGACATTAAGTTTTTGGGATTGGATGGAAATATTGGAAGTGATGTCTTGTCATTTGCGGAGAGAATAATAGACTACAACACCTATATACAAGGCATTTGTTGGAATAACCAAATTGAGAGTGTTGATGATATGCGGCGTTTCTGTAACTCATTCAAGAACAGTGCTAGTTCATCTTTTAACAGTCTCAGCGTAATCAATTCCTTTGATGGCAACAATTTGCAAATGTTGCAGATCATACTTGATGCAAGCAATCAGTTAGAAAGTCTCCTTCTGACTAATAGCAATGGTATTGGAACTGCTAGTGTATCTCTCATCGCTAACTTCTTAGCAGCAAACCCACCGTTGAAAGTTTTACATCTAAGGAACAATGATTTGAATGATGACGATGCTACACTACTAGCCAATGTGTTGCAAAGTAATACAAATCTTCAGCGGATGGATTTAGAAGACAACAATGGTATCACCGCAATTGGGAGGAAAGCTTTACTTGAATCAGTCTTCAATGTATCAAGTTTGAATTCATGCATAGCTGCATCAAACCATACATGTCGATTGGATGGTCTTAACCCGGAAATACCACCAGATATCAACCATTATTCTCATCCATCAGAAAATAGGGAAAATAAGATATTCACTATACTCTCAGCGACTGATGATGGGTTCTTCAATATGAATTGTCTTGGTGATGTATCATACAAACTTATCCCCAAAGTTTTGAGCCTTTCACAGGAGTTTACTGCGAGGACTCCTGGATTATCAGAAGCATACTTTGAGCAAACAGGTCAAAGAAGTGCTGATTGGAGTCAGCTGAATGAGGATACCGTGCCAATCACTTCCATGTTTGAGCTATTAAGAGGTTGGGCAGTTCCTTCTTTGTCAGATTGATACCCGGGTGAGAGGAAATAATGCGGAGGAGAAGAAGATCATCTAAACAAGGTTTTAAGTTACTTTACAATACACCTACACAAATCTACCTCATCATCACCAAACAAAAAAAGGTACGCTTAGACAATATTATTGGAAGGGTGTAACATATCAGGTGCATCAGGAGATAGGCCAGTTTCACTACAGCATTTTGCTTCATAGACATCATACTCAGTAGTATGCCTGGCCATCTGAGCGATTGTACAACAGCCACACCAATAAGCACAGCAGCAATCTTCACAGCCATGGCAGGTTGATTCCCTTATATCATACCTATCACGAATACGCCTCCTTGTTTTTGCAGTTAGACAGATAAAAAAGATGACAATTACAAATCCCAAAGCATAAATGAAGTTATAAAAGGGACCGGTAGATGATGAAGAATCCACTTGATAATCATAAGCAGAAGAAGATGATGATGATGCTGATTGTTGAGAGAAGGCTATGTAGTACGCCCAAATCATTCTTCCAATCAAAATTGCTTGACAGAAGAGTAAAACACGGAAAGGACGCACGGCACATAAGAAGGGTATTCCTTCATCACCACACCAGTTCAACTTCATTCTCTCCATAACTTGACCAAGAGCTATTAGCCTGCAAAAACATGCACTCCATAACATTGGGTGGCAAATACCATGCCTGAAGCAGTCACACAAATCATCACTCCAACGACCGATGGGGGCAGTGCTGTTATTGTTAACTCCACCATCGGTATATGAAGATGTAGTAATATCAAACGGTATGGTGAATACTTGACCCTCCTTTACACCACCTTCGGGAACTTGTACTTGGAAAGTTTTGCCGTTTGCCTCTGCTTCAAAAGTATAACCTTCTGGCAATGTAGCTGGACTAACCACCTCGAGAAAGGGAGTAGCCGATGGAGATGAAGAGTCATGTGGTACGATCGGTGTTGCCGTAACCACGCCCATGTGTTGATATTTTGTATTAGGAGACGCCATTGTTTGGGTTATTGTACCTACTGAAGAAACTAAATATTATGATAGTAATAGTTGCCTTGCAATCAAACTTAGACTTGATGTTGTTCTTACACTCTGTCGTGCACTTCCCAAGACTTCAACAGGATTGTGGCTCTTCCCTGTGCACTTTTTGTCTACCTATGCAGTTATTTTGGTCTTGGAGGCAAAAGGATACCAAGAAGATACATCGGTATCCTCACTTAAAAATTCAAGTAGTGTATGATTGAGTATGTGAGATTTTGTGATGTCAATTAGACATTAGATAACTATATCCAATCCTCCATAAATAAACCATGGCGTCATCATCTTCTACTCCTAGTCATCCCAAACAATTGGTAAAATTTCTACCGTTCAAATCGAAAGCCGACCCATCCTTCTGGCTATCTCACAACTCACATAAACTGAATGTTCTGCGTTTAAGTGAAGATGGTGTTGTATTGCGTGGTTACTTCACCCCTACCTCTTCCAGTGGCAGGGGAAGAGATGGTAGTGGTGGTGTAGGTACTGTATGTGGTATGAGGTATGATTCCTCTTCTTCAATCACTACACCTACCACAGATACATCAAATGATAATGAAGACACATCACATGATTCTAATGAAGTAGTACGACGAAATGAAGTTATTAAATCAACAGGTAACATATATTCATTAAATACATTAGAATCATTCAAGGTATTAAATAAGAATACATTTCTAAATGAGAAGTGTTTACCTGTTTTATTGAAATGTTGTGGTATCCTACCTTCCTCAACTGATGATGATGAGAATGAAGAAGAGAATATTATGGATCCAAATATATCATTATTAACAACAGTCTGTATTACATATTGCAATTTGAAAACTAATAGTATAGTGTATTGGTTTGGTTATCCTGCATTAGTTCCCAAGAGTGGTTGTAGTATTGCTTACTCTAATTCCACATCATCAACTTCTAAATGCCAAGAGACCATTGTGAAAGCATGGGGTACGAAAGTTTGTACAAGCTTGGCGAATGCATTTCATCAATTCCGTGTAGAGCATGAGGAAGCATGTATGAAAAACAATACTTCAGAGGTAGTATGGTGTCCACCCTTCTTTATGGTATTGAAGTCAAACAACAACGATATGAAATGTCTACCATTAAACAAGTCAACATATGATAACTTAACAAAAGAGGAACAAAATAGTATTATATTTGCATTTGTTGATCCAAATTCTACTTCAACCAATAATGATAATGAACCAGAAGCAGTAGGGTGGACACTACGAAATCTAATCGCTTACCTATCATTGCAATTTGGATTAGGTGGATGTAATCGAACATTCCTTTCATATCGTTGTTCTGTCTTGAGGAGGATTACTTTACCATCAGATGAGGAGAAGGAAAAGGTTGACTCAAGTAGTGAGGAAGAGGAAGTGTTGGTAAAGATGCAAGAATCATTTGAAAATGTAGCTCTTGAAGAAGAGGAAGAAAATAATGATGCATCAGGAATTGGAGGTAGTTTATTATTGGATATTGCTATACCACTTGCTACCGATTATCAATGGCCTACCACATCTACCACCACAAATCTATCATCAGTATATCGATGTGTAGGATGGGAAAATAACAAGAATAACAAACCTGGGCCCCGTTCTATTGATTTACGACCTTTAGTTTCTCCAGCACATTTAGCACGACAAGCAAATGATTTGAACTTACGGTTAATGAAATGGCGTGCATTGCCATCACTAGATGTTGACAAGTTATCACAAATGAAGGTATTGTTATTAGGAGCTGGTACATTAGGATGTGGCGTAGCACGAACATTACTAGGATGGGGCGTGCGAAAAATAACATTTGTTGATTCAGGACGAGTATCCTATAGTAATCCTGTCCGACAGAGTTTATTTGGTGTTGAGGATTGTATAGATGGTGGTAAATACAAGGCGGTGGCAGCTGCTGAGAGTTTAGTAACAGTCGCTGGGCCTGACGTGAAGAGTGAGGGTGTGGTGTTGACGATTCCCATGCCAGGTCATTCATTCGGTAGTACTCGTAGTAAGGATGGTGGTTTGGCTGAGACTGAGGCTGTACGAAAAGATGTTGAAAAGCTACACAGTCTAATTGATGAGAATGATGTGGTATTCCTACTAACTGATACAAGAGAAAGTCGATGGCTGCCCACAGTAATGGCATTGGCGACTGAAACTCCCATGATCAATGCAGCGTTGGGATTAGATAGCTGGTTAGTCATGCGTCATGGTCCTCCTTCCTCTTGCCTTTCATCAATATCAGATGATAATAACTGCCAGAGATTGGGATGCTACTTTTGCAGTGATGTCGTGGCTCCCGAGAACTCTACTCGTGATAGAACTCTTGATCAACAATGTACAGTAACAAGACCTGGACTTGCACCCATTGCCGCTAGCATGGCAACTGAACTGATGGTAGCCATGTTTCATCATCCATTGGGACATTGTGCACCTGCACCAGAACAAAGGAGAGATAATAATAGCGGCGCATATGCTCCCGTAGATGATGGAAAAGACGCTTCATCATCAGCACTTGGTAAATTGCCACATCAGATTCGTGGTACGGTTGTTACTTATACTATGATGACACCTACCATCCCCGCATTTCCATCATGCACTGCATGTTCTAATTGTGTTGTAAAGGAGTATCAAAAGGAAAGGTTTGAGTTTGTAAAAGCTGTGTGTTGTGATGAGGATGGATCGTATTTAGAAAAGGTATCTGGCTTGGATAAGTTTCGAGAAGAGGCAGCTAAGATGATGGAGGAGTGCCTTGATGATTGGGATGATGATGACGATGATGATATGTAATTGACTATGGTACCAAATAATAAAGAACTCTTAACATACGCTCACTAGATTCAATTTAAGAGAAGGTCGACTTCATTGGTATCCTCCTCCAACAAGACATCCTCCTCAGCTTTGGAATCTTCCAGTTGATCATTTAGTTCAACTACGTTGCTTGCTTCCTTATCTCGTAGACTCTTCTTTGTCACACTCGTTGATAAGCCTAGGGCTTCCATCTTAGTGCTGATTGCTGAATGAAATCCTCTTTTATGATGACTTGGTATTATCCTAGGATACCCTGCCTAGCAAAAAAATTAGTAACTCATTTTCAAGTTACGATATGATGCCTGATGCCAACTGCTATGTGTTGTATCCTCTCCCTCCTAGTAGGTACCTGAGAAGTAAATATCGATTTGACCAAGCATTGATACCGTCAAATAATTGCCCCCTTTGTGTTGACGTTTACTCCAGTTGGTATCGGTAGTTTCATAATACACTATGAACAAGTAGCACACACATATTATGTGCACAATATAATCTATCTATGAATAACCATCAAGTAGCCAGCACATCAACATCATGTGCACCACAATGTAATCTTTCTCGTCGAGCTGAAAAGAAGGCAAAGAGGAAGGCAATTAAGGCAGAGAAGAAACGTCAAATGTTGGAGGAATATATGCTCGATAATGTTATAAACGAAAATACAAACACTGAAAGGCAAATAAGTACAACAACATTAGTGGGAGGAAAGGCGTGTCGAGCTAGATTAGCACGAGAAGATAATGATAAGAATGTTGCAACATTCCATCTTGGACTATCAAACAACTCGAATGATTATGAGCACTCACAACATCGGGCTCAAGGTGCTGCTCCGATACTATCTGAAATACAACCTGAGCATGTAGATGTTGTTAAATATCTCGAAGATAAAGAGCAAGAATTACGTATAGATGCTAGAGGTATGCATATGAAGGATAGAATGGTTGTAAAAGTTGACAACCATGGGAGTATGGAAACATTCAAGCAACAAGCAGATGATGATGGAGACGAACATGATGAAAAGCATATATTGGATTTTTCAAAAGCACGAGCAAGGGGTATAGTATCGTTGGCATTAGTTGATACACTGACATCCACCGCTTCACTATCAACAACAATTCTACATCTCAATCTATCACGCAACGAGTTATGGGATATATCAGCCGAAGCATTTGCACCCCTTTCATCAACATTAATCACTTTAGATATCTCAAGAAATTGGTTTGAAGCTCTACCAGAGGCAATAGGATCATTGCATCATTTGAAAGAACTTCGAGCTACACATAATTTACTGAAACCGAATGCTACCAATTCACTCAGACTAGACACACTTGCAAACATGAAACAACTTGAAATGATCGATATCAGATTCAATCAAAAGTGTGGAAATCAATCTCTCTTGGAGTTGATGCAATCTACACTAAATGATAAAGTAATAGTGAAGATGACGGTGACATATCCACCGCCTCCTCTCAACACTTCTAACACATATGAGTCAGATAGAGTCGGTGCAACTCCTGCCGTTAGAGATGCAACTCTCCTGCGAAGTCAGTTAGAACCGTGGTCTACAATGGCACTAAGGCGACGATTGGTTTCAGATTTTGGACAAGAGTTCACACCAGATGGTAAAAGTTGGGCTGATGAAGATATAACACGAGGTCAAGTTATGAATCGATTGCTGGCATGTTATCAAGAAGAAGCAAAAGATGAACAAAATCAGCCAAATTGTAATAGAGATGAGAATGGTAGACTTATTGTACATGTGTCAGGTCAAAAGCTAGATGAAATAATATGCGACAAATTACTTCATACATTGAAGGAGGTGTGGGCCTCATCATCAACAACATGCAATAGAGAAAGGCCAAGTATATGTGCCGATAATTACATGATACTGTCTAGTCCATCAATATTTGACCCCACGACTCAAAAGGCTGCAAAGGCGGCTGGCAAACTGAAAAGGCATCAAGCTTTATGGGACATTGCTTTTGAAGCATTGTATTCAGTTGATCCACTCTTTGCTTCTCAATATACTGCTGTTGCAGTTACACACAACTTTATTGGATCTCCTCATATTGACAAACAAAATTGTGGACCTTTTTATGGATTGAGCCTAGGAAAATTTGAGGAGGGTGGTAATATTATGGTAGAATGCTCTGCTCGTGTGGTGGCTTCTGTGAATACTAAAAACTCTTTGGCTCGGGTGGATGGTCGATTCCCACACTGGGTATCTCCCTACAATCATACAACAGAAGAAAGATACTCCCTCATATATTACAGAACTGAGGGACATATTGATCAAATTGGACCAGCTGTGTTTAAGATCCCTAAGGTACCACTTTAAAATAATGTTGACTTTGAAGTGGAGGCAGGGCAGTGGCAGTAGGGTAGTGTTAAGAGGAGGTAGCAAGGGATTTTATATGCCTCAAGTCTCGTGAATAGCTTAATACTTCCTCTCCTATAGAATCCTACTGTTTTGTTCCTCTATCACCTTTGGATTGTATTATTAGTGCTTCAACCCCTAGCTCAGTGCCTCAGAGCATCCGTAAAGCGGCACACTTGAGACATTCCCTGCCTGATAACCTATGACTTGGTATCCTAGGATACCCCCTTTACAACTCCACTCATCTGATACTCTCATATAAACTCATTGATGGTGCACCTCTCAATAACAAACTAATATACCAAATAAACAAATTAAACTAATAATAATATGATCCTAGAACGTGATCAATGGCATTTAGGCTATGCCTCCCTCCTACGAGAATGTCGCGGCTCTTCATCCACAACATTAACCAATGACAATAATTTTAATGACGGTGCACCTCAAAATTTAAATTTAGAGGGTATACCATCCCAAACTGTCGGTAGGGCGTTACTACTAGTCCATCCAGACACGGATGCCATGGCCACAGCCCGGATATTAACTTATATGCTTAGGGCTGACGGAGTGCCATATCAAATGCGTCCATGTTTAGGATGGGAACGATTGAAAAATGTATTATGTAAAGTTGGTGTATTACCACCTAATAACAATTTTGATGAAGATGGTACATCTGATAATGAAGAGGATGATGAAGAGGGTATAATGAATTATATCGAAAATGAAACAGATATCCGCGCGGTAGTATTAATGAATATGGGTGCTAATCGTAATTTATCCAAATTATTTAGACATACCAACAACCAAAATAACACACAAGATTCATTAGGCATGTCTGGTCCACTCAACAATAACAGTGGAAGGAATATTAAATGTTATGTATTCGATTGTCATCGTCCATATCATTTAGCAAATGTACATGCTGGGAAAAATGTGGTATTATTTAATGATAGACCATTTGATGATGAAGAATTAGTTAGTGATGGTGATAATTTAAGTGGTGATGAAAGTTCAAGTTCGGATGAATCAGATGATGATGATGATAGTGATGATGAGGATGATGAGGATGGTGGTAGGAAGAGAGGGGATAGTGATAGTGAAGGTGAACAAGAGTTTGAATTGGACGATGAAAAGTCTTTGGGTGACAAGTCTGAGGGTGGTGCAAGTGAAGATGAAGATGAGGGTCAGGGCAGGAAATCCAAGAGACAAAGGAGGGATGATGGAAGTGTAGACCCTGCAGATGACCCTGCCCAAGATCCTGAACAGCGTAGTTCTTCACCTTCTGGAGCTGGTGGAGGTGGTGGTGGTAGACGAGATGATTTGCAGGATAGTGAAGATGAAGGAGATGATGATTATGGTGCATCCAAGAAGGATGGAGGACGTAATAATGTCCTTGATACCACGGCAGTTACTGCCGATATGACAATGTTGGATGAAACATTTGATACATCTGTACTTGATCAATCCCAAGTTGACGGACAGCAGGATCAGGATCAGTCAAATGTTGTGTCCTTCCGTGAATTACATCGTCAACGACGTAATCGAATTCGATTACATTATTCAGCAGGATCATATCATGCTAGTCCCTCAGCATGGACGGTATACACTCTGTGTCGTCAATTACGTTTTGGTGATACCCCTGACTTGCTTTGGTTGGCATGTGTGGGTGTTACTGATGCCTACTTACATGGACGTCTTGATGTGGCCGGATATGGTGCATTAACTCTTGATTTGAAACGTCACGTGGGACGACTATTCCCCAATGAATTAGTTGATCGAGTAGGCAGGGCTGTTTATGCCGAGGAATTGGAGGCTGATTCAAGTACCTCTAGTGAATTAGGCGGCAGGGCATGGACACAAATTGGTTTATCCGAGAATGGACGTATTTTATCTCAACAGGAGTACAAGTTTATGTTATTGCGTCATACGTCACTTTGGGATTCATTGTTACATTCAAACTTTGTGGCTAGTAAGTTACAGGTATGGAAGAATAGTGGTCGGCAGCGTTTGATGGAGATGTTGGCCAAGATGGGCTTTCCTTTGGATCAATGTCGTCAACCTTGGGCATTTGTTGGGCCCGGTATGAGGAGGAGGTTGAACGAAAAGATGGCAGATGTTAGTGAGGTAAGATTGAGAGTTGTCGATGAAGATTGTCTTTGCCTTATTGTTTTCACTCACTTAGTTTATTCAAACTACTCATGGTAGGATTACGAACTTGGAAATGTGTCATACACTGGATTTGTTCGTGTTACTGGCTATCAATCTCTTCTATCGGCTAGTGATATGTCATATGCCGTAACAGCTTTGCTTGAATGTTCAGCGGCAGCCATTGACGGTAGTGCAACGAAGGAAGATGCGAATCATGATTTGCTTACTGAAGAAGATCGCGAGGATCGTGAGATGGTCGAGGCATTCAATGTGGCATTTGATGCACTCAACTCCAATGGATCTACCACATCTGCTACTGGAACTTTAACATCCATGGAGGGCGGCGTTGAAGGAGGAGATCTTTCCAACCTTGTCAATGGTGGTAATATGACAGGTACAACAGGCTTGGGTGCTGGTATTCGTCTTGCCATGACTCTTCAGCGCAACATCATGTCCACAGCAAGAAGTCTTGTGGACAGGAATGCCATTGTTCGATTAAGTCACTTTCGTTATGCCTATCTTCACTGTTCAAGCAACGGTGGATCAAGCAGTGGACCAGGAGCCAAGCTAGTCACTCCAGATGCTAGCAAAACTACAGAACAAGCTCGTCGTAACAACCAATTCCATGTCTTTGCCAAACCTCTCGTGTTGACTAAGTTGGCTCACTTCCTCATGGATATGCATCGTGAGAATGGCAAGTGGACAGGATCAAAGTCTCGTCCATTGGTGTTACTAGCCGAGAAGCCACGGTCCAATTCATACATGGTTGTAGGGTATGAGTATCCAGAAGAGTCGGGCGATGTCGTTAAGAACAAGTTTGGTCAGAACTTTGAAATGGCTGCTAAGAGTATGAAGGGTCTGTTTTGGTTCGATAGCTTTGATTCAAATGTTATTGAGGTGGCAGCAAGAGATGTGCAAAAGTTCCTCGAGCAGTTACATTACATGATGGAGCAAGTTTAAGATATGCTGGGGGATATGGGGGAGAAGACTATGGTGAGTTGTATCGTTTTGAGGAGAGGAAAGATGAACAGAGATAAAGTTTAAGATATGTGTTTGTAGACTTAAAGGAATATGAGACGTTCTTTACAGTACATGTTTTCTTTTTATTATTATCAACTATCAATAGATCTTGTGTTACATCACGAAATATAGATAAGGTTGGTTTGATATCAACCAATATCAGCTTAAGTCTAGTAGCATCTAGACCATTCACTTTCATATATACAGCACATTGAAACTGCTTACAGACTAACAGCAAACATCGACATGGGTGACCGTCTTCTTGTCTTGGACTTGGTTGCCTTGGGTGAGGCCGGGAAAGCAGGAACAAGGATTGAATCTCTTCTATCTCTTTCTTCATGGAATACAACCTCTACACTCGTATCGTCCATCCTATCATCCTCAACTACAGTGTGCTTGAGGATCCAAGGATGATTCAAAGCTTCTTCTGCGGTCATCCTCTTTGAAGGATCCTTCTGAAGTAGCTTGCGGATGAAATCTCTTGATTCTCGGCTTGTGTGAACCCATTCAGATGAAGGGAAACGATATCTTCCTCGTCGTACTGCTTCGTAAACTTCAGAATTATTTGCTCCATTCATAGGAGGGTATCCGCAGAGCAGTATGTAAGCGATCACACCAACCGACCATAGGTCACAACTCTTGTCATAGCTCTTCTTGAGTACATCAGGTGCAATATAGTATGGGGTTCCGACGACTGTGGTCATGGGAGGTTCGATGCCGTAGTGCTTTCGTGCTAATCCCAGATCGATGAGCTTGATCGGTGAGTCGGTATCCTTACTATCGAACAGTATGTTCTCTGGTTTGATATCCCGGTGAACTATGCCACGATTGTGCATATATGATACTGCATTTAAGATTTGCAACATGATACTTGCAGCCTCGTGTTCTTCAAAGCATGGTACTCCATTATCAGCAGAGGACTTCTCGACGATCTTGTCAAATAACTCCCCACCTTCACATAGATCGGTAACAAGATGGATATACTCGGCATCTTCGAATACATCTACCAATTGTATTATAGATTGGTGTTTCATTTCTTTCAGTAGCATAATCTCACGAGCCAGTCCACCTGGCTTCACGGCTGGATCATTCTTCCGTATAGACTTGACGGCATACTTCTGTCCATTTGTTCGATCGACGCATTGTCGAACACTTCCGTGATGACCAGTACCAAGAACCTTTGTATCAACATGGTAACTATACTCGATGTTTCTATACTGACCAGTTACTGACATGGTGGCGGTGGATGCATCACTGGAGCATGGTGAGATGGGTGTTACAAGAGGCATATCGTTGATTTGTTGTTCGTCGAATGGGGTTGAGATTTCGCTTTGATCTGTGGCGGCGGTGCCTTGCCTCTGCTGTTGTTGGCAGGTAGTATTGTTGTTATTCATCGTCGATTTGCAATTATTATCTAGCTCGTCGAAGGCGTAGGTGATATGGTATGATTCTTCTTGATTGTTATGGGCGGTCATGATATTAAATGATCGTCGTCCTATTGCAATTATGATTTATGATTTATAATTGTGTGTTGCTTTTATTATATAGCTGCTTGTGCACGTCTGCAGTCGATCGTTATCGAGATTATGATTCTATTGAAATCGTATGAAAGGAATTATGGGACAGAGACTACGAGGACACAGTTGGCATGCGTCGTTGAAGGCAAGGAGTTGTGCTCTCACGACACAAAATGCAAGAACACATATCTCTTTTTTGAATGTCCGACAACCTTTCTCATTTTGACCCGATCCCCAAAGTCTACCCCAAATATTATTCCCAGTCAAATACTGCATGCTATTCATGTAAAAGAAGTTCTGGGGTACTGCAGCATTTTTAGTAGGAGTTCCGGTATCTTCTTGGATGGAAGTCTCAAACACGTTATTAGAGACTTTTTTTACTCCGCTTGCTCGGAAGAGAGACTATACATTGCTTCAACTTGAGGTTGATCAGGCATGGTTTGACCTACTGCTACATGGTGTTCGGTATATAACTATACACTGCCATACATTAAGATCTATATATGATGAAATGAGTATGAACAGAAGAGGTCTTCTCACGCCTAGATTTAGCATAGCAACATCTAGTCTACAACCCAACCAATTTCCAGTTTGTATAGTACATATCGTAATCCGTCAATATCTCCTCGCCTTTTTGTATCTCTCTCGTGGCATAGAAGGCTCCATCTGTAGATGAATTGGGCAGTGCATTGGGTTTCCGATCCATTCCAATAAACTCATCCCCCCCTGAGTTCATTAGCGATGATATATTGATACCTGCGAACATATAATTTGGTCCATCTTCATCTATCTTTTGCATCCAATGCCAATCAGTACTATCACATGCAAAATCCCGAGGTAATGAAAAGACATACTTTCTCCAATGATGAGCACTTGGAAATATCACATCACTTTTAGTATGAATGTCCATAGAAAAAGTTAGACTATAAAGTTAAACAGAAAAAAGATATAAATACATACACTGCTTGATAACATATACTAACCTAACTGTCCCATCGTGAACTAAATCCCCCTCTTTGATATCACGTGACGCGAACAAGCCTCGTCCCATACCCTTTGATAATTTGGCGTGGTAAGGCGGGGGTACTGGTATGCCAGGCTCTATCGAATAACCTAGTGTCGGGGGCACAATATCGTCTTCCCAATGTATTGAATTGTCTACCGCCCGCTCGGCGAGCTCTCTTCTTTCCTCTATCGATACTACCTCTAAATATGTATCTCTCATGAAATCCCAGTCGTCTACAGTAGGTAGCGGTTTATTGTTATCTTTTGATCGACTTCTACAATCAAAATATCTTCGTATGTCATTGTAACTAAATGTTTCCCATCCTATTGGATATTGATGTGTATTTATTTCGTCGTCATATAATCCTATCATAAACACTCCACCAAGAAAACTAAAGTCGACCATGCCAGCCTTAATATTCTCTGAACTAATGGAAGGATACTACTGCAATTTATAGACCTGTCAATGTACTGAAAAGATGCAATAACAACACAGACCTTAGTTCATAATATAGAATCGTAGAACAACTTATAGAGGCGGCACACTTGATTGTTAATAGAGAGGGGCGGCGGTTCAACTAACATGAACGGAGATTGCTTTTGCTCTTTTTTGTCCCCTTCTCAAAGGATACCGTATCTTTTTCATGTTCCTCACCAGTTTTATAACTGCCTCTCCTCTGCCTCTCACTCTCCAAATCATCAACAGCCATCCTCTAAACTGAGTTTGAATATCACATATAAAAGGCATAACAGCCATCCTCTAACAATCATTACCAAATTATAATCCCTTGAAAAGAATTGTACTACATAGCAGCGAGCATGTAATGAAAACAAACTTGCAATAATGAGCTATGACTATGTGATAATATGATATGAATCAGTATCGTAAGACTTTTGCTAAACACACTAAGACTGACCACTAGTCTACACCTCATGACATACTACCAACCGCATAATAGAATGAGCAGTAATGGTGATATGTCGGCCATCATACTACCTGGGTCTTTGGACGATGATACTGATACAGGAGAGGAAGTTGCAGAGACAGAGAACAAACGAAGAGTGAGGGATTTAATGTTAATGATTGAATATCAAGAATGGTTGTATTCTTCTGCCCAAGTTGTTATACCACGATCATATTGGTTATCATGCGGCTTTGATGATGAATATGCCGAACGTATGAGTACATTTCTGGGTAGGATGAGGAAGTACTCGCATCAGCTGAGAAGGGGAGATTCAATTGAAGAGATTGATCTATGGAATAGACATCAACTAAGTTTCCTCCACGATGATATCCTACTACCTTATTGGAGAGAGTTGGTTAATGCTTTGATACAATATCAAAAGTTTTCTCACAGACAAACATATGGTATGGAATCGTTCATCATATGGAATGTAGAATTACATCCATCGGTACTTGGCTTACTGGCTCCCGCTTTAAAGACTCTTCCAATGAAGGGACTAATACTTGGTTATAATCAACTTGGAAGAGAGGGATCATCGTTCATAACAGATATTCTACAGACAAATGAAAGTTTGGAAGGTATCGGTCTGCGTGAGAATCGAATAGAGAGGATTGAGGACATGCAGCGGCTATGTGAATCAATAAACAAATCTTCTTCCCAAACTCAGCTAGGATTACTTGGTTGTATTAATGGCAACGATACTGGCATGTTACATACAATCTTCGACTCTAGTCGTCATTTAGAGAAGATACTTTTAAGTGATAATGGCATAGGCAGCCAAGGTGCTGCAGTCATAGCCAGCTTCATTTCAACAAACCCTGTTCTGAAGATGTTAGACCTTGGGGATAATAACTTAGGCGATAATGGTGCTATCTTGCTGTCCTTTGCCTTGGAAAGCAACACACATCTAGAGAAGATATACCTCGGAAATAACAATATTACTCGCTTAGGAAGACAGGCATTGATAGAAGTGTTGTTTAATGCTTCGAGTTTGAACGCATGTGCTGTTTCAAATCACACATGTAATATCTTTGGATTAGAGTTTGATATATCTCCAATCAATAGGTTTAACGACCCTACTGTCAACAGGACGATGAAGATATTCACAATGCTTACTGGTTCTATTGATAAAGGAGATTTCTTTAACTTGGCCTGCCTTGGTGACCTTTCATATAAATTGATACCACACGTGTTGACTCTTGCTCAGAATTTCACGTTTGAGCTTGACAATGTTGCTATCTCATCAGTCTTTGAACTGTTGCGGAGTTGGGCAGTGTCACAGGATGTATAGTAGGTATCAGAAGGGCGAGGATGATTGTTACTACTATCGTTATCTAGAGCTAGATACACCGCCAACCATCATACTGTAGTATGTCCAATATGTAAATACCTCTCATAGTAACAGGAAGTTCAACTGCACAGGCATATGTCTACTTCCAAATAACATTTATAGCCTCTCCATTCAATCCACAGCTCTTGATATCATCATCTATATTGGCAAACAAGTCAACAGGTGGAAACTTGGCCTTGAGTTCAAATGCTTTTCCACCCTTGGCATCATCATTTGATTGTGCTACAAAGGCATAAATCAACTTAACCGGACTATCACCGGCGAACTTTCGTACTAGACGTTTGCCATCTGGCATTTTGATTTGAACTCTTGCAACATCTCCGGCGGTTGGCTCATCTCCCACTTCCATTGTTAGGATTTCTTGTTCAAATGCCGATGGTCCAGGTTCTTCTTTCTCTTCAACTTCTTCTTCTTTTGCTTTGGCACTATCATCGACAGCGCTTGGCTTCTTGTCATCTTCCGCTGAACCATCAATCACCTCAACTTCATCATCGTCTCCTCCCTCTGCACTCTCTGCCATACTTGCCCTAATTGCAGCTTGGAGCTGTTCCTCTTCTGTGAGTTCATGAATAGGCCGCTTCTTAGAATCACTATCATTCGATGCTCCCATCGGAATAGCACTGGAATATGCATTACGTGCAGCCATGGGCATTTTATCAAACGAATGATTCGAACTAAAGTCGGTGGATATTTCAATAAATTGTTCAGCTGTTAGTGGGTTTACTTGTGTCCACCCCTCCTTCCTCCAGAGGAGACTACCAGTACGTGGATCAATAATGGCAAGGTGAGGATATCCTTGAACTTTGTACCGTTGGATGTATGTTTGACCCTCACTTGAGTTGCTCATCTAAAGATCGAGATGCAATAAAGCAAGCAAGGAGGAAAGGTGAGCCATTGATACAACACAAAGATTAATACGAGACAAAGAATACAACTCACGGCTTGAAATAGAATAAATCCTTCCCTAACAATACTCTCGACCATATCATTCCTCCAAACATCACGATTTAATGCATGACATGCAAAGTCGTCTTCACTCTGTATATTTACTAATAACCATCGTCGAGCATCCTTGGCAAAGTTCTTTGCACCCATGAACCCGCCAGCGCGGTGCATTAAATGTGTTGGTTGAGCAAACATTTGTGATAAATCCATAGTTTGATTACTCCTACTACCACGACCAGAGGATGCGGCTGCTGCTGTACCTCCAAGATCATGTGAATCGTCATCACTATCTTCATAGGCATATTCATCATCTTCATCCATGGCATTACCATCAGCATCTACTACCTGCACTTCATCATCATCACTATCACTGTTATTATTGCTTCTGTTTCTACGCCGAGCATTTCCACTACTGGTGCCAGAAGAGGTACTATCTCGTGACCGACGATTGTTATTACTACTGCTGTTGCCACTTCCCTGCCTTCCGGCACCCCTAGAAAAGATGAGGATTAAAAAGAAGCAGTTTGATGTGAGAGAAACGTCAAGGTAAGATACAAAACTTAATCCCCACGAAATGAATTAATCTGGACCAAAACAAACCCGCTAGCTCAACCAAATCTAATGCATAATCACATAACACACACAGCCATTCAATCTAATAGTAATCCACCCATCCAAACCCAATCAAATTTTCTCACTAACACCAAATAACAAACATTAAACAAAACTCACCCTCCACCACCATTTCCGCCACTAGAACTACTTGCCCAATTACCACCCATACTACCCATCATAACATCATCCATACCGCCCATACCATTATCACCCGCGGCCATATTACGCATCATTTCACGTGCAGCCGGTCCACCCATGGCAGCCAATAATGCTGGTGGGATGTCACGTCCATTGGCAAATGCACCAACACCGGGTGGTAAACCACCTGGCAAACCTGCCATTCCCTGTGGTAATCTTGCACCACCGCCTCCACCACGTCCTGGTGAATCTGGCCCGCCAACTAATCGCATAGACCGTGTAGCATCTGGTGCACGTACTTCGTTCTGTGCATTCTGTTCATTTTGTAATGCCGCAGCCATTGCTGCATCTCCTTCAATGCCACCACCACCAAACCCTCCTCCTCCTCCTCCAGCAGCAGCACTTGCTGCTCCTGCAGAAGCGGCACCGCCACCAGTATCCATGAATAAACTAATTGCCATTTCCAAATTATTATTGGACATTTCTAAATATTGTGTGGCGATTGTTGGATCGGATGAGCCTGTTATGGCTAGGAATTGTGAGATTGTATCATCATCTGCCATGATTATTAGTTATTTATGCTGTAAATTGATTTTAAAGAGGTTGTATTTTGTTGGCTGTATATTATAGGATAAAGAGTGATGGTTTGAGAACTGAGACAATGATTTTTTTTGTGGCTGATACTATTTGAATATTATATCTTTCCGTATTGAACTACTGCCAGTAAATATACTATATACTATTCTTATTATTACCACTACTAAATAGATTTTCCGCTGTTGGATGCAGTACTATAGACTACAATATCATAAATATGCAGATATCAAATTATCTCTAAACTCTCGGCTAGAAAAAAGATGCATGACGAAAGTGTGATAAAACTGTGACAATCACAAATAAATATATGACTTGTGATTACTCAGAGGTACTTATGAATGTAAACGGCAAGAGGAAGTATGAAGCCGTTCATGTGATAAGTAAGCCCTCGTTATTATTGCAATATGCTTTGTAAGACTGCACACAGTTATAGCAAAGCGCATGTATTAAGATAGAGACTGGGGATAGCAAAGTACAAATATTAATCAACATACTTACATATCTTATGCACAGAATAAAAATGCAGACTCATATGACACACAACTGCTGCCGACGACGACAGCACAATTGGTTTACACTATACCCAACCGCCATTTATACCACACTGCTGATATTACTTATCTCTACTTGTTATACTAGTACTGCTTTGCCAATTGCTATAATAAATGACAATGACAATGCTATTAACGACAAAGACAATGCAAAAGACGACAAAGATATATTATCGTCATCGTCGGTTATATCAAGGCAACTAAAAAAGGATAATAAAGGGCTATTGCAGAAGAAGTTGGGTAAAGATATTGCTCGTATTGAACATCGTGCAGCTAACAAGAAGGAGAGAATTAGCCGTTCTGCTGGGGAAGGGAAGAAGGGAAAGCCAATGACAAAGAAGAAGACGACGAACAAGGATAGTCTCAAACAGTTAAAGAAGAAGAAGAATAAACATGTATCAGCAAATGAGAAACCAATATCTCAAAAGGAAAAGAAGGAGGGTACAAAATGGGGGGGAGGTAGTAAACAATACAACAACAAATGGGGAGTATCACATCATCCAAGTCTGCTAAAAGAAACAAGAGTGGAAAGAGTAAAGGCAGCAAAGGAGGTGGATGGGGAGATGACTGTGTATGTGTTAAATGGGCATTCGAATGGTATAGTACTGGTAAAAGTGGAAAGAGTACAGCATCCAAAGTATGGAAAAATAGTCACAAGTGTAAGAAATGGAATTGTAATAATGATGAACATGATGATGATTGGTACTGGGGAGGACCATCCAAGAAGCCGACATGGAGATCATGGAAGAAACCTAGTCATTCCCCTTCTAGTTCACCAACAGTAAGTGTTTTTATATCTGTTATTGTCAATTGCAATACTTTATCCATTCGGTATCTCACTTTTTATATGTATCTTCTCTTCTCCAATTATTGTTGATAGGCGTCTTCACCTTCTTCTTCGCCTTCAAAGACACCCTCTCGATCCCCCTCGACAAGCCCAAGTCAATCGCCTTCTTCTAACCCGACAACAATCCCCACTCAATCCCCATCAAAAGGTCCTACACCTGGTGCATCTGCTAACCCGACATCAAGCCCAAGTCGATCTCCGTCTTCCAGCCCAAGCATGGCCCCATCCAAAGCTCCCAAAGAGGTAATATTGTAACTTCCATGTTCATTATATGATACAACTTTCACTAACCTACTTACATGATGTAATCTTTCATAGCCAACAACATCGAGCCCTACCGCTTCGCCTTCTCGAGCTCCTTCCCAGGCTCCTTCGACAAGCCCATCGAGTGCTGTAAGTTTGTGATCTTTTTGTCCAGTTTTCTTCTCTCAATGCCTCAAACATCTAACATCTCACATAGCCCTCAAAGAGTCCTAACACGTGTTTCAATGCAGATGATGGCGGTAGAGATGGTGTTCTTTACAATGCAATCCGTTCTTATGTTGACCAAGACTGTGTCAATAATCAAGAATGTGAGATTGGACAAACCTACGGCTGGCCGATGAACTCATGGTGTGTTGGAAGTGTTAAAGACATGTCATGGTTGTTTTATGATATGGCTACTTTTAACGATGATATCAATGAGTGGGATACCTCAAGTGCTACTGATATGTCACATACGTTCCAAGGTGCAGAATCCTTTAACAGAGACTTGTCAAACTTTGATACCTCAAGTGTTGCTGATATGAGTTGGGTGTTTGCAAGTGCCAGTTCCTTCAACGGAGACTTATCAAACTTTGATACCTCGAGTGTTACTGATATGAGCTTTATGTTCTATGAAGCCAGTTCCTTTACTGGGGACGTGTCAAACTTTGATACCTCGAGTGTTACATCAATGGAAGATATGTTTGCATATGCAAATGCCTTCAACGGTGATGTGTCTAGCTTCGATATCTCAAGTGTTGTTGATATGCGGGGGATGCTCAATAGTGCTAAATCTTTCAACAAGGATCTATGTTTATGGCGAGAAAAATTTCCATACACCAAAGCGGGCGATATCTTTACTGCCTCTGGATGCACATATAAAGATACACCTCAAGAAGATCAGGGAGGTCCCTTTTGTGCATCTAATTGTGCAAGCTGTGTGAGCAAACCAGATGGCTCTGTTGCTAACGGGGAGCCCTGTTGTGAAACTAACGAGTGTGAAAGTGCAACTCTTGGTGGTGAGTAAGCTTCTTTTTAAAAGCTATCCTTTCCAACATATTTACTGACCCCTGTTTGTCCCTTTCCATCAAATAAGCTAATTGCCTTGAGAATTCCAACGCCAAATACTGCTCTAATCAGGCTGACTTTGAAGGTAATAATGTTAATTGTTCGGCTGATTACTTTTGTACTTCTGATGGTGACTGTGATAATTCCGCTGGAGAACGATGTGTAGCAAACGCAGGTAGATGCTCTCCTACAACAATCTCAACTTCCAAGATCTGTACCTTATAATCAACTTTGTTTACTAAACAGCTTCTATATATGCATTACTTTACAAAGTCCCTCATTGTCTTCTACTCTTTGTCTTCTTCTTACCGAATATCTTCATAATAGTAGTGGAAGGTGACACATATTTCGCCCTTCGAGTTCTCAGTACCGTCCTTCGCTCAACTCTAACAATCTTGTGAAATATATCCAATGCATCTTCCTTAGTTTCAACATCTTTACAATGCATGGCAAAGTGTTTTGCCAACGGAGACGTTGTGAAATCTACAATCGCATGATCAATCCCTCGTCTAGCTGGGTTATCAGCAGGTTCTTTTTCTTGGCCATCTTCGGGACTACACTCTTGACATATCATGTCACGGTTGGCCCAGAACTCGTCAAAGTGCTCATCGATTCTCGACCATAAGCGTAAATGTGTTTTACCGACATACCGCAAATCACAATCAACACACTCTCTACATGATAGTTGATATAGCTCAGCCTTGGCTCGTTTCTTATATTCCTCAGCTTCTGCTGTAATAGCGGCAAGTTTTCTCTTCAGGTCACTAACCACCTCGGTAGGTGCCGAGTCATCACTATCATCATCACTGGTGGGTGCCAACTCGGGTGTTTGCATCAGCGCTTTTAATCTAAGATGTTGTGTCTTCCTCAAGGCATCCGTCTTGGATTCATGATCAACACATGCCAACAATATCTCGCTTGGTGCCCATATACTTGAGTTCATACCAGTCTGCCACTCAATCAATGTTTCATGAACATGTTCTAACAAGTGATGCATGAACAATATCTCTCGTTTATCACTTATGGCAGTTTCGTAACTCATTTTGATACTTTGCAATGCCTTCAGTGCACGTGTCTTATCTTGTAACAAGTTTACTGTATCAGCTTTCATTTCTGATAGTCGAGACTTTTGTTCTTGTTGATTCTCAACCATCATTCTATATTCTAATAATACCTTCATTTTATCTAGTGATATCACTGCATCCTTTGTATTCTCGAGTGTCATCTGTTCTTGTTTGAGACGCCGTTGCAATTTTTGTAGATTTGCCTCTTCTAAATCACGCTTCTCTTGTACCAAGTTAAGTTCATGACGCATCACGGCTGTTAATCTATGCCAGTGAACAACATTTGTTTTAATCTCAGCCAAGTTGGCATCCAGAGATGCAATCTTCTCCTCAATACTTTTACATTGTAAATCGAGGTATGTGATTGTATTCTTCTGATGAAGATTCTCATTCTCAAGTGATAAGATCTGTTCTCCCATAGTATCATTTATACCCTCTAAGTCTTCAATCTTATCTTCCATGTTCGCCTTATTCTTTTCGAGTGTATTGATTCTAGCCTCCATGAAACGTATAATATCTTTGACACGGTTTGAGTCTTTCTCCATCGTTTGAAGCTTTTCAACTTGCTGCCCTGATGTTTCTTCAAGGGTGCATATCTTGGAATCCTTAGCATCATTTTCATTCGCTAAGGATTCAACACGCACTTCTAACAATCGTATAGTATCGCGTTTCTGTTCGGCAGTATTCTCCAACACAGTAATCTTCTCTCCCTGACTTTCAACATATTGTTCTAACTCGTCTATTCTATTAGCTTTTCCGGTATTATCGGTCGATAGGCTACAAATCTTCAACTCTAATGATTTGAGTATCTCCATCCCACCAGATGTGGCATTTTCTAAGGATAAGATACGGTCACTTTGAGTTCTATTGATCTTTTCCAATTCGTCAATTGTATTCTGTTTCTTATCACATTCATTCTCAAATGACTGACGTTGCATATCTAATACTCTGATTGTATTATCATGATGCAGCTTTGAGTTTTCTAATGATGATATCTTTTCAGCTTGTGCAGTATTAGTCTCTTCCAACTGTATAATCTTGGATTTGTTGGCCTCATTCTCGGTATTGAGTGTGGTTGACTTGACCTCTAGGATACGCAATGTCTCCATGCCTCCACTTGTGGCGTTCTCTAATGATACTATGCGTTCTCGTTGGCTTGTATTCTTTGTTTCTAAATCAACAATCCGTTTCCCCTTTTCAGTATTATCTTCAGTTAAGTGATCAATCTTACTTTCAAGCATTCGTATCATCTCCATACCGCCTGATGTTGCATTCTCCAGGTTGGATATCCGTTCTTTATATCTGTCACATGTTGCCTGTATCTCTACCATTTCAACATGCTTTGTTTCGAATAAACTTTCCATCTTCTCTCGTTGTAGGTCTAATGTTCGTATTGTATTCTTTTGGTGCAATATATCATTTTCAACAGTTGCATTTCGCTCACGTAATGTGGTATTGGATTTTGTCAACTCATTAATCTTTGTTTGACGATCCTCACATTCCTTCTCGAGTGTGTCTACTTTGCCTTCGAGTAACCGTATAGTTTCCATACCCTTACTTGTAACATTTTCTAGGTTGACTATGCGTTGTCGTAACTTTGTAGCATTATCCTCCAACTCACTAATCCTGGTATCTCTATCTTGAACATCCTTTTCTAATCCCCGTATGACCGTAGCTTGATGATCTGTAGTAGCCTCCAATGTCGATATCTTGGTCTGCTCTAATTTCAACCATTCATTTGTTGAATATAACTCATCTTCTACCTCAGCATTCCGGGATCGTAACTTGAGTAGTTCTGTCCACTGTGCCTTGGATACTTTATCATTCAACTTATCCACTTCTGTTTGAAATCCCTTGAGAGTTTTCTCTTGTGATGTTCGATGTATATCTAGGATGATGGAGAAAGTAGGAGGTTACATTGGTAGATTAGAGTGGTGTAATCATATAACACCTAATACAAAACATAAAGGAGCACATACTGACACGCACCTAACTTCACAACAAACTCTTGCGCAGCAATGGCAGTATTATTCGGCACTTGACTCTTACTCTCACTACTTAATCCATATTCATCTTCATAATCATCAGGATCATACCCCCCTTTACTTTGATTGCCCTTTTTCTTATTCTTTTTATTCTCCAATTCTTTTGATTTAGCCTTTAACTTATCTCCAATACCAGATTTAATACCTGCCGACGATATGACATTTTTACGTACTTGATCTAATGTAAATTTTCCTATATCATTTTGATCATATATAATCTTTAATTCCTTTTTGGAGAGACCTGCCTTTTCGAGTTTGGTTTGTATTAATACTTCATTCTTGGTAGTTTCTTCATGTAATCTTAATACTTCCTTATCTTGTGATGCTTCAACCTTTTGTAACCTTGTTAAGTTTTGGGTACGTTGTATATTTAATGACTTTGCATCCTCTAATGCTTTTTGTGCAGCTAATAATGCCTCCTCACACTGCTGTTGTGATGATATAGCCTCATTACTAAATAATTGTGCCTTATTCGTACGTTGTTGGGCATTACTTTGTTGTAGTAATGCATTATTCCGAAGTTCTAATAATTGATGATGTATATCTAGTTCATATCGTACTTTATCTTCTTTAGCTTTTAATAGAGCGTATTCTAACTTACCCTTAAGTTTGGAAGCAATGGCATCTTCTTTCACATCTGCTAATTCTTTATTTTGTTTAGTATTTGATACTTTCTTCTGATGCTCTCGTAATTGTGCTAATTCGACACGTGCAGTTTGAATGACAATCTGACCTGAGGTGGGGTTGGATATAATTTGTTCTAGTTGGGATATACGTGTTGTTATTTGTTCACGCTGTTGTTGCAATAAACGCTGAATCTCGTGTGATGATGACATAGTGTGTTACTGCAATCACGAGGTTACTTTAGATTTGTTATTTGTTGGGCTTCTGATATCGATTTATATGCCCATAGGCGGCCTCCGCGTTAGCGCCGACGACTACAGCAGATAACAGCCCACATTGCATTAGTACAACATAGCATCAACTACAATCAATTGCCTCGAGAGGACACATACTATTATTAATGCTTTGAGCATGCAGCCATTGAACGGATTCATTTTATGAGAGTGTTCAGTGTGTCACTTTGGATACCATCGAAGACATAAGATTATGAAATCAACTTCCCTCCAGCTTGATGCGTTGGGGACAATTTTGACACCATAATATGTATGCTTGAATAGTTATACAATGTGCAAATATACATATTGAATTACAATTGCACACTCATCAAAGTAATCTACATTCAACGCCGAGGTCGAATCATACTCATATCATAACCGACACCGACACATATCATCATGAAGTTGTTATTAAAGATTATCACCACCGCTATTGCTTTATTTGTCACAGCTAGTCCTCAACTGGTTGATGCTCAACGTCTAGGAATTCGTGGCCAAGTATCCAACTCTAATGAGGTCAAGGATAAGATTGAAAAGATTATGAATACCATTGCAAATATAAATATGCACCCTCAAGGTGAAGGTAGTGATATCGTCGAGCGTGTCCTCAATAACGAGAAGACTATGGAATCCATTGCAAAACTTAAGAATACGTTGGGTCACAACTTAAATGAACACGGACGTCATCTTGCAGCCGAGTTTGGTTCAGATGGACTAATGGACATTCTAGGCAATATGACACCTAATTTCTTTGCTAATTTGTTCTTCTTCTTGACGTTTGTGTTCATTGCACTTTTTTTATAATTTGCATGAAGGATGTTTATGAAAACAAAATGGAGATAGACAGAAATGAAAGATTCCTCTTAAGTATATATGTAGATGTTCTTAAATAGTAAGATTCTTTTGTTCAACATATATTTTATGTACTTAATAGTTTCAAACAGTATATCTCGCATAATACATAGCAATCATTTAGCCGAAGACATTGCAGTTATCTTGTTCCGTAAAGCATTCCATACAGCCAGATCTTAGCACTTCGACATTGTTATAGCTGTAGTCACAATCATGTACAGTAAGGTTTCCATTTGATACGGCAACTCCGACAATAGTATTCTCATCAGCAATAGCATCTAACGAGCCTGTGATTGTAAATCTGCTACTGTGTCCAAAGCTGAACCCTGCACCAGACTTTCCCAATGATACAACATCAAAGTCTTCTAACAAATGTCCTTGAGGGTACGGCGGAGACATTAAAAAGTAGTTCGCTCCAAATGCTCGCTTGTATGTACCAAGACAGCTATTACCCTTGAATGAACCATAGGTATTGAGAGATAGGACGTTGTTGTTCACATCATAACGGACTTCACCACGTGTGTTACCAATAAGTTCGGTAGGTGTTCCAGTCACATTAGGGACCACTCTATCTTCCATGAAGTTAATATGCAAGAAGAAGGCATATGGTGACTCCCCGAATACCCCTTCCGCTACATTATCTTCTATAGACGAGTAGCATGTCCTCGACCATAAACCGAAGTTTCCATGTCCGAATTCTATGCCTTGACTTGGAGTAAAGCGTTGCGAATCAGACTCTCCAGAACCAGATCCATCACCGACAATATAGTTGTTCTTGACGTCACCCGTTTCAGTGCCGTCTTCGAGTAAGATACCCGTACCTTCGACGGCCACAACAACATTGTTTAGGATTGATACTCTTGAGTTGTGGGCGACGATCCCAAATCGTTTGCCACCAAGGATTACTATAGAGATGTAGAAGGATATAGTGAGTGTAAGTGAACACATAATATAGAATGTAGTCAGAAGACAGATGTCAACTATATATGTACTTACCATTCCCACTAAACACCATAGGTACTAGACTATGGTGAGCATGTAATGCATACCGTGCAATTTGATTTGAACCGCGAGAAACAACGGTCATCTTGGCCAGTCCATCCCCTACATCGACATTTGAATCGACCTCAAGTACTGTATTATTAAAGGGCTCAACACCAGCTCTACCCATGTCTTCTACTCGAGTATTCTTAACATCAAATGCCCCATATCCAGTGTGTAGGATGTGTCCACGAACAGCACTTGATGGGGAAGTACGAAGAGTGATTGATCGACTCGCCATGGCTGCATGTGATCCAGCCAAGTGATCAAAAGCAAGTGTATGGTCAAGGGTGATGACCGTCGTGTTGTCCACTACTTCAAGGCTTACAATGGAAGCTATTTCAAGCTGTGAATCAGTCGTTGTATTATATACACTTGGAATAAAGTCATAGTGACCAGAATCCAGTCCAACTTGGGTATCAGACAAGACGATATCATCACCCACACTCCAGCAATCAGCGGCTCCGCTACCTGCCAAGGAAACGGTTGAGCTGCTAGCAAAAGCTTGAACAATCTTCTCCATTTTGCTACACTTTTCTCTCCCTTCAATCAATACCGTTCCACCAAACGATACCAACCCATTTAGCATTTCAGTAGGGTCAGCATCATGATCGATGTCTCCATGAAATTGGATATCGATTGTAGAAGACGAGGCATCAGTTAGAATATTCAATATACCACCCTCCTCAACACGAAGGGTACCCAGTGTTAGACTTGTCTGTACATCATCACTTGCGGAGATTTCAAGACTACCACCAGCTTCTACGACTACTTGATTTAACTTGGCTGAGATAGTCGAGCCAGAGAAGGCTACACTTGATCCAGATGGAATGACAATAGAGTATTCACCGTCAGGAGCATCATCGGGAACGATTGGCCAAGCATTATCTGTAGCATAAAGCCATGTTCCAACGCTCTTATTCACCAATGGGTACCACCCATTATGATAGTAAAAGTGTGTGGCTAATGACTGATCGTCAGTGACACGCTCTGTCGGGGATGTTGTGGGCGACATCGATCTTACAGAAGGTGGATCAATTGTCAATCTAACATTCTTCACTTTGAGGAGAGGTTGGCTTGGCACTTCTGTACCACATGACAAGAAACGGAGCTGCTTTACTCCACTCAAATCCCAATTGGTTTGTAAATCTTGTGTTGGGATGACTACTTGCCTGTATTCATCAGCAACAAGACTTCCTTCATCTACATAGCTACCTTGAAGGATGATACGGTTACTTTCCTTGATGGACGAGCCTGAACCGCCACCATACAACAGAAGAGTAGGTTTACACTCCTCAACTAAGGCCTCACCATTATCAAGCTTTGCTTGAAATGTAAGTGCACTATATGGTGAAAAATCTGGATATGATCCGTCTTGAAAGCATGTGTGAGTACATACTCCATCGGTCTTCGCTAAACAACCGAAGGAAATACCTCCAGGTCGCCAAGGGTCAGGTTCGATGATCATGTAATCCCCAACTTGTGGGTCGGTAGCTTGAGTAGATATCCCCTTGTGGTTATTGTACAGACAACTGTATAGGGGATAGGTTAGGGGAAGAGGAAGACAATGATAGGAAGATGAGCGTAAGTTTGGCCACGGGATCAGCATATCAAACCCTCTGCCTGCCTCTTTCTAGTCCTTACCTTTGATCACTACTCTCAACAGAATAGCCATCACTTAAACTATCATACACTACTAAGTCTTCTAAAGTTCCAATAGTTGGTACATCCGTGGGCACTTTTGATGGTTGAGAAGTTTGTGGAGCTAACGTAGAGGGTTTAAGAGTCGGGGTTAGTGTAGTTGCTCGTAATGTCGGTGATGATGTTGTTGAACTTTCAGTAGGCGCCGATGTCTCAACACCCCCTCCACCGCCGCCACCAGTGGGAGGATTATCAGTCATTTTAATATCCTGTAAATCATACCGTTGACCACTCATACCACCACAATTCCTAAATGTTAACTTTTGTATCTGATCTAATGGAAAATCAACAGTCTTTAAATCATCAGTTGGTATGACTACCGTTCGATATTCATAATCTACCAACTCATCTGCATCTAATACATAATCACCATTTAATATAATTTGATTGGATGATTTACGTGGCCAAGAACCACCATAGAAATCTAGTCGAGGATTACAATCTAGTGATGGATTGAAGTTGTATGCCTTTGCTTGGAATGTTAAGTAGTTGTAAAGACCGAGGTTGGGACGAGCTCCGTCACCTAATTTGCAATAATATCCGGTCTTCTTTTTACCAAATAGTATTGTCCCGGAGTGCCATCTATTTGTATTCATGGGGGGAGATTGGTAATATGAAAGAAGTCATAATTGTTAGACGACATTGCAATAGATATAATGTCTATCGTGTGCACATGAGCACAAAACATAAACAGCCGTCACACTCAACTTACTTATTCGGTACGATCTTTAAATAGTCCCCATCACCCTCATCTGCCATGGCATATGCCTTACCATGGAGACATACTTCAGCAGGAGCAGCAGGATCGTCTTGAACTGCAAGTGAATCGGAAATAGTTTGAAAAAGAATTACATCTTCATTGGCTGACGCCTCAGCCGAAAAGAAGAGGACAACTATTAAAAGGATTATATAGATTGCCATTTGATATTATATTAATGTATTGGTAAATAACAACAACAAATACTATATAACCCTCATCTCATCACTCATCACATTAAGAATGATGAGTGAATGAAGAGGCCTGCAAATGGGGGTCATTTCTTATGTCTCATCCAACTTCAAGGGTTAATAATTTTAACCTACGAATAAAAGATTCAAACCGATAACCTTTCTAGCTGAGAGTATAAGTAGGTATAAGTGTATGTGTGTAATAATGTGCTGCTGCTCAAATAGAAGTATTAGCTGTATTATGAAAATATGCTCTTTATAACCTTCGATTATTGTATGGATCCAAAAATAATCTGCTAATGCGTTCTTAATCTGATAATTTTAGTATCTACCAACTCCACAAACTTTTATTGATGCACCGATCAAAGACTTGATACATTGAGAACTATAACAAACTACACATTGCAACACATCAATATACTCATACTTATCATATTATTTAAAAAGACTAGTATAATGGAAAGTACCGGTACATCAACAAGAACAACAGCAACAACAGCAACATCAGATGAAGTATATGTTTATACTGGGAGGGGTCAGGTTCCAAAAGATGTGGTTAGGGCCCAGATTCATTCTAGTGTCACTAAGATCCCAGATGGTACATTTGAAGATTGCAAAGAATTAAAGAAAATATTATTTAATGAAGGTCTAATGAAGATTGGTCCGAGTGCATTTCAAAGCTGTTTATCTTTACAAAGTATCAATTTCCCTTCTACTCTCATTGAAATCGATTGTTATGCATTTTATAGTTGTACAAAGTTGAGAGAAGTGGTATTCAATGAGGGTCTGAAGAAGATTGGAACTCAATCATTTGAGCATTGTCCTTCATTAGAAAGTATAGTATTCCCATCCACGTTATTATCTGTTGGTAAGTGGTCATTTGGACTATGCAGAAATTTGAGAGTGGCAGTGCTCAATGAGAGGATACAGATAATCGATGATAATGCGTTTTCATATTGTGATGCGTTGAGAGAGGTAGTACTACTTGATGAAGGCGTTCATAATATGGGAACATCGGTATTTAGCCACTGTCTGTCTTTGGAAAGCTTTAAACTCCCGTCTCTATCAACTCGTTTGGAAAGTATTATTGAAGTGTCTCAAAAAAAGATTATTATGAACAAAATCAATGCCATACAAGGGATAGAGAAAAGAGATAGTGAGTTGCTGATACCACCTAGAGGTGTAGAGAGCGGAGCCAATTGGAACGCAGCGAGAGAAATCATCGACACGATTATTAGTATACTTGACTATCACGAAGTCAAGGAGGCTACAACAACAATTGAACTGGCATTTTGGAAGTCTGAGATACAAAGTAAAGTAGCAGAAGCCAACTGCAGTGATGTTGATCGACAAAGTTGCTGTATTGAAGTGCCAGGGCCCGTGAGTGATACAATTTTGCAATACCTGGCATGTAGAATCTATCCTCGTGGCAAGCGTGAGAAGAGAGCTTTCGCTATTAAGAACTAGGTAGATAGTCTATATATTCACATATGCTAGCAATATTTCTTCTTTACAATACTTCCACTTATCTCTATCTGTGACTAAGGAATACACTTAAGCTTCCCTTGTCGGGGATACCACATATACAAACACAGCTATTAGCAATCATCTTCTTTCTTGGTCATGACATATCCTCATCCGAAATTACACTGGGCAATGATGTTTCGAAGGAGAGTGGATGATTCAAATGTCTTGTATTATCATTCAACACAGGTACAGCTTCAGCCTCGATAAACAAGGCGGTGTAGGGAGAAGATGACCATGCTAGAGGAGATACAGATGAAGACAATGTCGATATGGTGCTTAGCGGCGGCGGTGTATCTTCATAACCATCATCGGTACTACTAGTAGAACCAATAGGATTGGAGCGGCATATTGATGGAGCAATACATCTCCGTTTCTTGGACGGTTCATTGCAATACAGATAATCATCTTCTTCATCGTCGTCCTCATCCTCAAAACCTCGCTTGACACCGCATACCGGACGACGAAAGATAGATTGGAATGACTGTTGCTGTCGTCGTTGTCTATGCATGGGGGAGCGATGGCATTCATCATCACTGCTATCACTAACGAGCTCTTCTACATCCATAGACGACTCTCCATCGATCGGTCTCAGAGTAAAAGAGGAGAGGCATTGGAGGATACCACCACTGCATCTACTCGATGATGATGAAGATATAGGCTCTTGTTGGCTGATAGCGCTACCATCACCTTGATCAATGTTGGTAGCACGAAATATACTCCTACTACGATGGTTGATGATACTCTCAATGCTTGTATCGACGATGGCGGTAGATGGTGATGATACTCTCATAGCATTGGCATTGTTGGAAGAAGATCCACGGTTATACTCGGCGTCGACCATTTTATTTGTTGGGTTAATAAATAATATATTAGTAGTAGGATGTTGTTTATTAATTCAAACTATGAGCCCATCTACATCAATATCGTTGGCATACTTTTTGAATGAGACGACTCGGAGGAGGGGGATGTTTGATATTCAAAAATAGGCTGAAAGAATAAACTGATCGAATGCCAAAACCAGAGACAAATGTTACACACTTATAAATACTTATATGCGTAACAATTGTCTTGGTATTACTGTTTGGGGTGATATGATAAGTATGACTTGTTGCCCTCTGTCAATTTATTGTACAATGGGGCTGGGAGACAGCTGTTCTATTTAATATTGTATTTAATATAATTAATAAATACAATGAGCATATCTTATGCACTTCTTACATGTGATAAGATATCCTCTGCTACAACTCATTGCAACTATTGTCATAATATCATGCTACATCGTTATTGCTTTTCATCAAGGGACTCGCTCAAATATAGCACGTAGGCATAATGCTATATATTGTAGCTTGCTGCAAAGCGACAGCTCCAATGACAATCAAGAACTACCGCTGGCATTTGATCAAATGCCAACTGAATACCATGAATTTAACGACGTGAATCAAACTGTCCGCCTAGCATATCGATACTATGCACCATCAACTAATACTACTTCCCCTACAACTATAGTTATACTTTTGAATGGATTGCTAAGTAACATGTCTGGTACAAAATCTCAAGCAATACAACAATTTGCAAAAGAAAACAATGCTGGTTATCTTTGCTTTGATTATCGAGGTCATGGTAATAGTTCTAGTAGTTTTGTTCATTGTACAATGCATGATTGGATAGAATCTTCTCGACAAATGATAGATGTTGCAATGGGCATGGGTAGCAATAGTGTCGAGCGGTGTCTTAATGTTGTGATTGCTGGCTCATCTCTTGGTGCTTGGATATGCGATAGCCTTGGAGAGACCAAATTGCATATCTGGTATCATTGGTATAGGATCTGCTATTGATTTTACATACCATACATTTCATGAGAAGCTAACAAAAGAGCAGCAACAGTATATTCTGGCAGAAGAAGAGGAGAATCCAACTGTCAATGTCTACTCTCCTTATTTGGCTGAGCCATACCCATTCTCTCGAAACTTGTATGAAAGTGGAAATCACTATCTACTATGTCAACACCTACCTGACCGGCATTCTGATATCATATTAAGCTGTCCAGTGCGTTTTCTACACGGGATAGATGATGATGTAGTACCTTTGGAAACAGTCACAAATGCTGAAAAAGTTTTTCAGGAAAAGTATAAGGCCAAGGATGTTACTGTGAGATTGTTGGATGGAGGAGATCATAGATTATCAAGACCAGAAGATATAAAAGCTATACTGAAGGCGCTGAGTGAGCTTCTTGCAATATGAGTATGGATCTAGGTTATAGTAGAGGTACTCATTAAGTGAATCTAAACATTATGTTTACATTTTGTATGTTCAATAACTGTACCTATTACCTATTCATATTCTACAGGGACTGGACACATCTGTATAAACTTCTGTCTAGTGATAAAATGAGGACATTCGAACCTTCCTTAATGCCGGAGTTGGTGACACTACAGCAATAGCCTTTCTTATAGGAGGAGGCTCAGCATGGTATACAACTTCCAAAGAAGTTGAATGAGGAGAATACTCATGACTTGTTACATGCACAACTTCTTCTGTCATGCATACATCATCATCATCAGAAGTACTTGTATTCGTATTATGCTTGAGGATCCATGGATGGTTCATTGCTTGCTGGGCACTCATTCGTCGGCGGGGATCCATCTGCAACATTCGATGAATGAAGTCCATTGCTTCTTGGCTTATATCTTTCCACTCCTCAATGGGGAAGTAGTATTTGCCTCGTTGGACACTTGCGTGAGTTTCATCATTACAACGACCATTGAAAGGAGGGTATCCGCAGAGGATGATGTAGGCGATTACACCGACTGACCATAGGTCACATTTCTTGTCATAGCTCTTCTTGAGAACCTCTGGTGCAATGTAGTAGGGAGTTCCTACAATCGTGGACATGGGCGCATTCTTCTTTGAATGGTGTTTCCTAGATAGACCAAAGTCAATTATCTTGATTGGAGAGTCGACATCCTTACTATCGAACAGTATATTCTCTGGTTTGATGTCCCGATGGGCAACGTTCTTCTTGTGCATGTATTCAATTGCCTTGAGTACTTGGTGTATTATTCTTGAGGCCTCTTCTTCTCGAAAACATGGACATCCATTGTCTTCTGCACTCTTCTCTACAATCTTGTCAAATACTTCTCCTCCCGTACACAAATCAGTAACAAGATGCACATACTCTGAATCTTCGAATAGATCGACGAGCTGTATGATATTCTCATGCTCCATCTCTTGTAACAGCGTTATCTCCCTTGCAAGTCCACCCGGCTTGACATTTGGGTCACTCTTTAATATTGACTTGACGGCAAATCTTTGACCGGTAGAACGATTGATGCAAGCTCGTACAGAACCTGATATGGTGAGAGATGATTAAGAGTGCATAAGATGTGAGCATATATCCAAATTATGCATATGTCGAGGAGAGATCGATAAAGAAAGCACACCAAACTACTCACCATGATGACCCTCCCCCAATAGAGTACCATCTATATGATACTTGTGCTCTATGTTGCTAAAACAAGTGCCACTGATTGAGTCATCGATGGAGAATGTTCCGACAACAGGAGGAGACATATCATTATCGACCACTGCATCGGCTAGCCGATGATCCGAGACGACTCGAGACATTGTACTTTTACTGCTATCATCCATCATAGGAGAGGCTGGTTCAAAGATATTATTGCTTTGCATATCGACATCTTGTAGAATAATGTTCATAGTGGTTGATGGTGATGGTTGATAATAAAATAAGAATTCAAAAGGGTAATTGCAATGCAAATTATTATAGAGATTGTTTTGAATGCTGTATTTGCAATAAACAATCAAACTTTATGACAGTTGAAGGATTGTATATACTATACTATGTATGTATATCTGGCTATAGTTGTATGAGAATTATGGGCTAAGTATCATCATTATTCGAATCTTTATCATGGTAACCACCGTTTAGTTTTAGAGTGTGTCATTTTCGGCAACTGGTATCCTACACACGACATCTGTAATTCAGTTCAACTCATAAAGGTAAGACTTTACAAATATATTCACATATTACCTTTCTGTGTATGATATGAGATCGAGGGGATACTGGATACCGAGATGGACTCAATATTTAGCGAGTCAACGACCCATCATCTTATCATTTATCATCAATCATCAATCTCAATCCCCTCCACTGCCAACAGGCTTCTCCCATAATCGACTACTGACTATATATCGACCCTTGTGTGCGACATCTCTATATAGTATTTGATGTTCCTGAAATTTCCTTGCTCCGCCGTTTTACTGCTTCTTTGTTTCTTCATCAATTACTTTGAGTTTATATCTGCCTTCATCATCCATCACCCATACTACTGCTTGTATTGCTCGTATAAATATAAAACAAACCAAAGATTGCAACTTTTTAATAACATAATGACGACATCAGAACAATATCCATCACAACCAACATCAGCAGACGAACGCCGACAACGTAAGCGTGCCAAGAAGAAAGCAGCACTAGCAAGGCGAAATGAACGCATTGCAAAGAATGGAGGTCCTCCCGAAACGACATTTGTAGGTAAACATAAATGGCTAGGAGGTGCAGTTGATCCCAATACTGGCAAAATATACGGTATACCATCACATTCACATCAGATTATATGTATTACACCTTCTTATACTAATACTGATGGGGAAGAGATACCCGCAGAGATATCAACAATACCATTGCCAAATGAATATCATGAAGGACAATTTAAATGGTTACGAGGAGTTATATACAATGGATGCTTATACGGTATACCAGCATGGAGTACACAGGGTGTATTGAAAGTAGAATTATCTACTCATCAAGTAACTGTATTACCACTGCCAAATAAACCAAGCTACTACAAATCAAATCCGATCCCCTGGAAACAACGTGTTGAAAAGGTTGATAGAGGACGATGGATGTGGCATGGAGGGGCTGTTAGTACCAATAAGGATAATGTTGCTGCAATCTATTGTCCGCCGAGTAATGCAGAATTTGTGCTCAAAGTATATCTAGATGGGAGTGATAGAGTAGAAGAGATTGGTATCCCCTTGAGTGATGGCCAAAATAAGTGGTATGGTGAGTAGTCGATGTGTTGTTGTGTGTGAAAGAAGAAATGTGATTTTCTCACCGATCTTTCTTTCTCTAATCTTAGGTGGAATAACAGGCTTGGATGGATGTGTATATGCACCACCTTATACAGCAACTGGAGTCCTCCGTATCAATCCCAACACAGACTCAGTAGAAGTAATTGGAAACTATCCTGAAAGTGGATGGAAATGGCATGGTGGTCTCTTGGCAAAGAGTACAGGTGTCATCTATGCATTCCCTGCACACTCTAATGAGGTACTTTGTATCGATACAAATCCAAGAGAAGAAGATAATGACGATGATCAATCATGGCGTGTGACTACTATCCCTATTCATCGTCATGAGAATGATACTGACTCTCCTGATCTTCAATACAAATGGTTAGGCGGTAGTTATGGGGCCGATGGATGTATCTATGGCATGCCTAGCGATGCAACAACAATATTACGAATAGATCCAATCAAGAATGAAGCGATAACTTTTGGAACTGTCGACCCGAGTATCAACAAATGGCAAGGCGGTATATTGAGCTCAATTGATAATTGCTTTTATGCTGTACCTGCTGATATGGACTGTATCTTAAGAGTTGATACTGATCCAAATACTCCACTGAGTGTAGATTATGTTGGTAAAGATTTCCAAGACATTGATGATAAATGGCAAGGCGGATTCGTCGGTAGTGATGGGAAAATATACGCGATACCTGAAAATATCAATAATGTCATGGTCATTACACCTGGTGACAAACCATCTGTGGAGATGTTGAGATGAATCAAACCTAAGCTAAAGAGGAATACGGAGGAAGAATATATGGGTGTATCAATCAATTTTTATACATTACAAAGTTACATTAGTTCAATTACATGATCATCGGCCCAGTGTGTCAGTTTGAAGTTACTCATATGCAAACTCCATTCGGGTTTTACTCGACTTGCTTGTGCTACTACTTGAACTTCGACGTTTCTTACTGGACTTGCTTGTGGTGGTAGAGCTACGACGCTTTTTACTTGACTTGCTGGTACTAGTAAAACTATCACGACGACAACGCCCATAGTTACGAACATTAACACCGGCTGCATCAGCAGCTGAAAGATTAGGGTAGTTACTACCATCACACCCACACACAGGGTCATACTCGTAAGTAACATCACCTCTAGTTGGCAAACAAGTACCACGCTGAGTTCCTCGAGATGTGGGGCAGCTTCCAATGTCTAAAGCACAGAATTCACGGCGGTGACAGTCAGAGGATGATGTACTACGGCTGGGAAAGCTACAGCTCCTACCCCTACGGCTTGCTGCCTGGCTGTCCATGAACTCTAGCTCGTCAGTAGTAGGCTCTGAATCCTCTATCGAGAGGAAGTCCAGCTCCTTGTAAATCTTCGTTCGGATAAGTTTGCATCGCGGACCATGACCCAGCTACAGGCATACAACACACAGGGCGGTATACAGATGAACAAGCATCGTCATCAGAGTAGGCATTAGCACCCATAGATAAGGCCAAAGTTGTTAGAACATAAGTAGTAGATAGAAATTTCATGTTGATATTTGATTGATATAACTTTTTGAAGTTTGTCTTATTGATAAGTTGATATTGATATGTTTGTTTGTATGATTTGCTTTTTTATGAGACGATAGCTGATATGAAACAACAATCTCCATGACCAAACCACAAGACACTTCATTGAAATAGGACTCAATGAAGCACGAACACCATATCAGTAACACTGAGGATACCCTTGAATAAAAGGATACCGTATCTTAAAAATCAAATATTTTCTTTACTTGCAGAGGCTGGTGGCGGTATGCTTTATCAGTGGCGTATAGTATCACGACAGTAGCAAGGATAAACTAAGAGCTAATGTGGATATCGGTATTAGCAATGGCATCATCTAGTATGTTATCGGTGATGATGGCGGTGGCCTCGGCATTAATAACCACAAATGCTTTCTCCCCTTCAGAGAGCTCCTCAGTTGTTTCGTCATCGACTGACAAGGGTGTGTTGAGATCTATAGATCCATTTACTTTGACATTGCAATCAACGCCAAATGATGAGGTTACAATTGGCGGTAGGCCTCTTATCAACAGCAATAAATCAATACTAAATCGTCTTTTCAATAGCAACAAATCATCGCCAATAATACGGGGTAGTAAGTATGAAAATTCGACCATTCTCACCCCGGCCAATGCCGCAATCAAAGTTAATGTCAAACCTACGAGAGAAGCTACAAAACAAGAATGGCAGCGCGCATGGAAGTTACATCGTTTTATGATGAAGATATTGCATAAGTTTGATGGTTGCAAACCTAAGGATAGCAAATTGGCATTGTAAGTACCATAATATGTCTGAACATATAAATTTGCTGCATATTATCAATGACATATACAACTTTTTTTTCTACAACTCAGAGCATGCTTATGGTGGAAGGCAATAGCAGGGAATGACAGAACATCACCAGTCTATGATTATCAACTATCATATGATTTACTACCATCAATAACACGATGGATTGTTAATCGAAGAATATGTAGATTCTATCCAAGATTGCATCATGCTAATGTTGAGATCAGGAAAGTCCACGTTAGTATTGTTTTATCATGTGAATGCTTGTGTTAAATATTAAGTCTCGACAAGTGGAATACTTCATTTGGTCTTCCATTGCCTTTATTTAATTGCCCTTGCAAACCAGATGTACTAACAGAAGTTACTCTCATCTCTCTCCTTCTTCATAAACTTTGAAACGCGCATCTTTCAGAACTGCATACCTTGACAAATCAGTGGCTGAAGCAATCAATTCTATAATGAATGAAGAAGTACATAATGCAACAGGTATAATGGAACAAAAGAAGATCAATTTTATAGTGATGGGCGGGGGATATGACACAAGAAGTATCAAACTACTTGAAAGATCTCTATTACAAAATACAGATATACCTCATTATGAACTACTGAAACAAAAGAGACAACAACGAACAAGATGGTGGAATAGAATGCGTCGGAAATTAAAGGAACCATCATTGAATAATGCATTTGACAATATCACATCGAAAGACTATGATTTAGAATGTTTTGAGCTTGATTTACCTGAAGTAGTTCGGGCTAAAACACAACTACTGCAAACTAGATTATTCAAAAGAAGACCATGGTTACAAGATATACAAAGTGATTATCCAAAGTTGATTCCAGTAGACTTTAACAATTTGAATGATACAAGAAGTGCTCTTGAAAGTATTGTTCTATCTGAAGATGCAGGCAATACCAATGTACACAATATAATAATATTTGAGGGTGTAATGATATATCTAGATGAGGGTGTGCCACATGCACTGTTAGACATTTGCAGTAGTATATTGAACAAGAGAAAGAGTCAATCATCATCATACCTATGTTTTGCTGATAGATTGGAGAATATACCCGGAGGAGATGAAGATGCGGCACATATTGAAATGGATAGTACAGGTTGGGAATTAATAGATTGGTTGCCTAAGCCTGGCTTGGCTCGACATATGGGAGTAGCTCGTCTAAGATGATCATAGTTCTACTTATTACTTACTAATCAACATTCATTAGTTAAATGTTGGTAATGTAATCTTGCAAGTTGGCAACAAGCTGCGAAGTCTGTTTTGTTAGCTTGTCATCGTCACTTTCACATTGTTCACTATCATCACTATCCGATGCTGAGGATGCACTTGATGTATCGAGTTCAGTTGTTGATTCACATACCGATGATAAGACCTCTGAATTTTGCTTTCTTGAACTCTTTTTTGATCGTCTACTCCGCACTCTATGCCTGTTAGACTTTTTGGTATCAGTAGATGTATCTTTTACAACTTGTTTCATATGTAGTTTGTAACTAGAATCATTTAAGGATTCATCATCTGGGTATAAATATTCTTTGTATTGTTCTTTAACCATAGATTCTTCAGAACTTGATCTATTTTGTGAAGGATTCTTTGGTATAAGACTATCAATGTCAAACTCTTCTTGTTTGTTGTTATTAGATTGAGAAGATCCTGCTGTTGGTGCTATGCCTTGAAGTGTGGCATTTATGTGTTCTGCCAATTCACTCATAGCATCTAAGAACTCTTCTTGTTTCTCATTATCTAGCTCGTTATCAGCTTCTTGAGATATTTCGTTTGTCTCATCTATATCAGTCTGTGATATTGGTTCGGCTTTACTATCACTGATTGTTGGCTTTTCAGGTGAGAATTTGTTGTCAATTGCAGGTGACTTTATTATTGGACTTTTGACTTCATTTCTTCTAGGTGGAGGCGGCGGCGGCGGAGGCAGATGAAAGTGTTGTTGTTCTTTCGGAATTACTCCATCATTGGCAACTACTGTCTGATTCAACTTTCGTCTAGGCGGAGGTGGCGGCGGCGGCGGCGGTATGGGATATTGAGAAGTCATTTGCACAGCAACTCCATTGACTCCTCTCTGGTCAACAGTATTATTGCCAATATCCCGAGGTTGAACTATAGGGTGATGTATCACCTGTTCTTCTTTCGATATCTCACTGTAATCGACTGCCCCTTGTCCCTCGTTCACATTCTGAACCTCGTCTTCTTCTTCTTCTTCTTCTTCTTCTTCTTCTTTGTGACTTAATAATCTAACAACATTATTATCACTTCCATTATTTCCTTCATAACTTTCGTATCCACCATTTCGAATGCTTTGCAAATATTCGCGATAGTTATTTGACAACTTATCATGATTTGATTTAGTATCCTCTTTAAAGCTGGGTTCAGTGTTATCAACATTCGCAGTATGTTTACTGTTTTGCTTTGTATGCTCGGCAGAATTAACTAAACTAGTATATGTAGTTATTGCACTTATCACTGATGTTTCATCATCGTTATCATCATTCATACCATCATCATCTGTAGCAGTAGTATTTGTATTATTACCACATTCTAACACAATTGGTAAGTTCAATGCTTTCTCTTCTATCAACTGCATAACATGTTGTCGTGCCAACTTTTCTATTATTGCATTCTCTTTCCTCTCATCACTTGATGTATCTCCTTCACTACCATCTTGAATGACACCTTTTTGTATAAAGTTTTCATCAACCTTATCATGTAAACAATTTGAATAATCAATTGATAATCGTGTTGCTAATGATTGTAATTCTATAAGGGATAATGATTGAAGTGTTGTATGTAATTGTGTTTGTAAGTGTGATCTGTAATCGTTATCTTGTGGTATTATATCTGATGTATTGTGATCATTCATATGCTCAACATCTATCTGCTCCTGCTGATTGTCTATATTTATTGGTGGTGTAGACTGTATGTCATTATCATTATCATCTTTACATTTGATATCATCATTACTAGCATCAGCCACACTATTTCTACTAAACTTTTCAATTAAGTTGATATAATCTAATTCAGTATTGCAATTTGCAGTATTCAATGATAATTGACTTGATAAATTTTGCAATTCCTGCATTGTACAATTCATTAGTGAGTTATGTAATTGGGAACAACGCTGTTGCAATGTTCTTGGTGGAGTTTGTGGTGGAGATATTGTTGATGTTGTTTGTTGTGTTGTGAGAGTCATATCGCCGCCGCCGCTCATACCTGACACCGCCTTATCCACAGCAGATGATCTACGACGGGGCGGCGGTGGTATAACTGTATGTGGCGATAGTAGCGGCATGGATGGGTGAGCTCAAATTCTGTATGCTATGAGTGAGTACCTCTCTCTAGGAGTAAGTTTGTGAATTGCTAACAAATTGTGGGGGCTTATCTATTTCTCAATGACCTTCTTAGATTATGTCTTTTACATGTCTATGAAGGCAACAGCAGTGATATGGGGGCTTGCATGCTAAGACGAACATCGCGTGCCATTATGGAGTACTTAGAGATGTTGTTTGAAGTATGGTTATAGAATTAAACCAAACTAAACTAGTAACAATAGGGTATCTTGTCTTGTACATGTACCTGTTCAAGAACTAATAAATGATCCGACTCTTCTAGTCCAGTCTACCTTGCTCTGTTGAGCTTGTTTTCCTCTATTACTATATTATGCCAGATCACGTGTGTATGATACTTTTTGTAGTATCTACATATCCCTAATGCCCCTCAACACTCAAATATATCGGGCAAATTACGAATGAGTTTATATCTTGTATTGAATTTCATGAGATCAGGGGGTGGAGGAGCAAAATAGGTACGATCAGCATCATTTACTCCAAGTGCCCTTTCAATCCAAGCAAGCACACGAGGCATCAACCTAGTGTCCATATCAACAAACTGTAGGTAATTCAAATTGTACTGAACATGTACTCGGAACATCTAATCCGACAAGTGGAACTCTTGTCCTGTCGTTTGTTCAAATCCAAACATTCACGCAGCAATGGTCCATGGATGAATGCCCGTTTCAATGCAGTTTCATAACCCAAGCATGTTAGAGTATGGTTAGAACGAGTAGCCGTGTCCTGTATACTACCCTGGCTAATACACTGCCCTCCACTCATATCTAAAAGATTCGGAGGAGCGTATATCCCATCAGCCTCAAGAATTATACGTAGTGAATCACCATCTCTCATATTATAATAGAATGGTGTCTCCCTCCAGACCAATTTACAGCGTTCCTTTACGACCTTGACCTTTGGCATATCCTCTACGGTATATCCCCACCTCGGGTCTGAATAAAGTTGTACGCCCAAACGATGCAAGGGTTCATTGAGCTTGATCTTGAGACGTGCACTCTTTACCACATCAGTACGAGGACAAACCCAACTCACATTGAGATTAATAGTTGAAGAGGGAATCTTACATACGCAATTCAATAACTTCATTAATGCCTTCGGAGTCATCCTCTCATTCCGGTCAAGGTCAAGATTGTTCAGCTGTGTATTATTCGATAGCGCATCTGCCAAAATAGCAGCACATCTGTCATCAATGTAGTTGTGACGAAGGATGAGGCTTTTGAGGTTGGATTCGGGGTCCTTTAACAATGTTGCTAAGGCCCAACAAGCTTGTTCACCAATTTGATTTCCCATAAGTGATAAGCGTCGTAATTGGGTATTCTTACTCAATGCCATGATAAATGTATCAAACGTTCCCTTCTCCTTTGACTCTCCACCACCCATGGAATTACCATCGAGTGAAACGTTCTCTACACTATGTGTCCTTGAAGCAAGTGCCGTGGATAATAACTCAACGGCACATTTGCCCAAGCAACCTTCGATTGATAATGTATGAAGACTTGGATTCAACACAATAAATGGCGCAAGACTTAACATCTCCTCCTTCTTGATAGTATTATCTCCAATCTCCAATTCCCTAATTGACTTATTGTGACGTAATCCTGCACATAACTCCTTCATTGATTTACTTTTCATATAAGCCTTTCCAATACAGAAATATAACATGTGTGTATTTGATCCTAGCCATTTACCTAACTGCTTACATGCCTTTTCGGAGATACAGGTGCCTATGAATAAATGATTCATGGTTGGATCATTATCTCGAATACGAAATATTTTCTTTTCATAACATGGTGCTAATCCCAAAACTACGGGTGGACCGGTAGGTTCTTCTTCTCTTGGTGGTGGCGGACCTCCTATGAAACCCTGTGCCGGGGGTAAACCTTCAATGGGCTGTATCTCCATAGGTGGTCTAATACTAATAAAGCGTGCTCCGCCATCCATGTTAATCTTGAGGTAAGTTATTTTTTTATGTATGTGTTTGGGAGTATATGTATCTCTGATAAGCCAGTAGTTTGACAACGGAAATCCCCACAAATTATTACTTAATATAGTCTGCTGATATATAACGTAGTGTATCTCTGCGGTTGTGGTTTAATGTATATATTAAGAAGGTGCACCGACAAGTAATTTTTGATGTAAAGTGTATCTTGATGTTTGCAAATCTATTCGGCGGTGAGAAGCCAAACTTTGATAATGTGTATGGATAATATGGATAATAGAGTACCTGTCGCGGTATTCGGGTATTGTTTGCGGCCTTTCGGATGATGTGAGGGCTGAAATAGGTAATAGTTGCAATATATAGTAGCAATCTAGGCAATGACAATGTGAATCAACAATCAAAATCGGCGATCAAACGAAAAATCAAATGAAACAAAGTTCAAATCATCTCATTACCATTAAAGGGTATATATCTATGATGCAGCCACGCTTCGGGGCAGCTTCTTGGCTAACGCCTACTATCAGGAGGAGGAAATGCAGTATATTGATAAAAAAGTGAGATGGTTTGCCTGCTTATATTTTGCAATGCACATCTTGTGCACAAAATTTGAACTCACCACTCATTCTATCTTTGCCTACTCATAATCATATCTCCTAGTAATTGCAATGCCCAGGCAATATTATCCATATGTTCTATACGAAATATAAGCAACAGCCGTTACAGCAGTAGCGAGGGCAATGGAATGAAAGTTTATGATTCTCTCTCAGAAAGTCATTGTAATTTGCCATCATCGGCATCCACTTCTTTTTCTACATCTAACAAAGGCGCAGCATGGTACATCTGTGGTCCAACCGTATACGATTCTGCACACTTGGGACATGGACGGACATATGTATCAATGGATATATTGCGTCGTGTTGCATTGAATTTACACAATGGTAACAATGGTACTAACAAAAGTGAAGAAGATGGCAGAAGACAAATAACTCCAATACCATTATATGTAATGAATATAACAGATGTAGATGATAAGATTATACAGCGTTCTATGGAGAATAGTAAAAACAACGACAGTGAAAGCAACAGTAAAGAGGAGGTTGATCCACTAGTATTAGCACGACATTATGAAAATGAGTTCTGGTCAGATATGAAATTGCTCAATGTTATGAAACCTGATGTTATATGCCGTGTTAGTGAACATGTTACTGATACGATAGTACCGTATATACAACAGATTATTGATGGTGGTATGGCATATGTGATACCGGAAGATAATGTTGAAGGCGAAGTTAGTAATAACGAGCAGAATGAAATACAGCAGGGATCTGTCTACTTTGATGTACGAGAATTTGAATCAATAACAAATGGTAGAACAAAGTATGGAAAATTGGCACCGGATGTTGCGTCTACTGACTTTTTTACTTGGGAGGAATCATCACAATCGAATGAAGAAGGAGAGGGTGTACAAAGGAGTAGTGTCAATAATCAGGAAGATGATGAAGGTCAACTGATACGAAAGAAGCACGATCCACGTGACTTTTGCTTATGGAAATACCGATCAAGATCATCCTCATCTCCAATAGAACCGTCGTCAGTATCATACGACTCACCATGGGGACCCGGCCGTCCAGGATGGCATGTGGAATGTAGTGCAATGATTCAACAATTATCATTAGATTTTAATAAGACACATACGTTTCAGATACATGCCGGTGGAGTGGACTTGAAATTCCCTCATCATTCGAATGAGATTGCACAGTCTGAGGCATATATTGCTAGTTGTAACAGTAGTAGTTGTAGTAGCGGGCCAAATGATAACGAAGAGTTCAAGGAATGGATACCACATTGGATACACACTGGTCATTTATATGTCAAGGGGAGAAAGATGTCAAAGAGCTTGAAGAACTTTATTACCATTAGAGAAATGTTGGGTATATCAAGTACTGAAGGCGATGATACATCTACAACAGCTGTGACGAACCAAACTAATAATGTATGGTCATCTCCGGCAGATGACTTTCGACTGTGGTGTCTTGGTCTATCTGGATCATACCGTGGACCTGCTACATATAGTAAAGACAGAATGGAGGAGGCACGTGTAATACGTGAGAAGTGGATACGATTCTTAATAGAGGGACAAGAGTGTTTAGATCGGTTACAAGCAATAGATAATACCACAGATACAACAACATCTTCGTCAACAAGGCTATGGGGAGATGAGGAGCTACAGTTGTTTCATACTGTGACTCAATGCAGTATGACTTGTCGTAGAGCTCTTCTCGATGATCTAAATGGTGCAGTGTTTGTGAAAGAGCTAACAAACATAGCCGATACTGGCCTAGCCTATGTTAAACAAGTCAAGATGAATAGTCATACCAACAATCGGCCAGAGGAACCCCTACGATTTGTCTTGGACACTCTTCGAGGGCAACTAGACCTCGTCGGCTTTACAGAACGAACTGCCAATGCAGGAATATCTACTCAAGATAGTGATAGTAATCAACAGTCAACCAATAGTGCATTGGTGGATGAAACTGTAGCCTTTCGTGCCTCTGTTCGATCAGCTGCATTGGGTGTTTTAAGAAAAAAGACTGATGGTATAGACAGTGCCAAAGATATACTTGGTCTATGTGATAAACTGAGAGATGATACATTCCCAAAGCTTGGAATAGAGATATTAGATGGTAAAGTTGTTGAAAAGAAAGATGATGATAGTGATTCCAATCGAGGATGGAGACATTGCTCTCCTACAGAATAACATCCTTAATAAGATGTGTTTGACAAATATGTTTGATGTGATGATATATCTGAGACTGTTAGACTGCTAAAGTAAGGTTTATTTGTTCACAATTCCAATATTCCTCTACACAATCTAATGGATATCATTCTCATTCTCATACATACTTTATTCCTGTTGATCATTCCTCGGTATCTTGAGATTGTAAACTGTCCTAGCTCCTCAATATCCTTACATGAATCCACAGTAGGCATAAGCAGCAGTAAATCCTACCCAGACTAAAGTATCCCAAGCACCAACCGAATATGATGCGTAGGCAAACAAAGCCATTGGAATCAAATTCGTCTTGCAAAACTCTTTTGACCTTGCTTCACCAGCCTTAACGGCATGATACTTACCCTGCAGAAGAAAGAGGAACATAGTGTAGCAACATGAGAGCACATGAAAAGTGACACAACTATCAAAGATTCTCATTCTTTCTCACTTACATTTGCCCAGCCTAAGGGAATCAGAAGTAATACCACACAATGGTCAGAAAAGAATATCCAAGAAAAGAAGAGAGGTAGGTGGGGTAGTATTTGTTAGTGAAAGTGCAACACCATAATCATATGCACAATCAACTACACTCTTCATAACTTGGTTTCAATCAGAACCTCATGTCCAAATCAACATTGTGCACAATTAAGTTTTGTTTTACTTACCTAATACACTTGCAGACAACATAAAGCGGTATGTGCCGGCTGCCTCTTCACCAGCGCCAGCAACAGCGGGTGCTAACCATGTCAACCACACATCAGCTGGTAAGAATAGCGCTATTGATACGAAGCAGATAAGATGAAAAGGTAGACGATGAGAGGTGAATCGCTGTCACTGCAGAAGAAAAAGGTATAATATAAACACTTACACATGATGCCATTGAATGTGGCGACACAAGCACTAAACGTTAAGAATTTAGTAGCGATATCTTTGTTATTTCCCTTGACCATATTGTATTTTGTTTTTGCAATAGATTAAACTATGATATGAGCCAAGCAGGTCGATGAGCATCAGCATCAAGAAGATCCAGCTGTATTGTACTTCAATTTGCAATTTGAGACATAATTGACATCAAACGCAGATGGCGTTGATTCTTTCTTAGTTTATATGAGAAGTCATTTACCAAAGAGATTATCTACATCTCGATTTTCCTTTCATCACAATTCACAATGTATAATATTATATACGTACTTCTTAACTGATATCTATAGATTTAATGATGATAAGCTTGTCACTGCCCTCTTCTATAAACTTCTTTTGCAACTCTGTATCTTCCATGAAGATCTTCAACGAACTTGCAAAGTCCAGTAAACAAGGCTTGAGCTTGCTATTCCACAACTCTTCATCCCTCTTTACTATAGTTGTATGTGTCTCCAACTCCTTCTTCTTTCGTAAATGTTCAACCAGCTCTCCTTCAGGACAATCTAAGATTTGTAAATATGTCTGAAGTTGGGCAATGTCATACTTTGGTAGAGGATTGAAGAATCGTTTCATTCTATTCTTCACTTCTACTACTCGTCCTTTATCATTCAATCCATCAATACGTCCACCGACTATTACGTCGATATTATCATCAAGTGTACCCAATGTAAGTTTATAAAATTTGTCATTATTATCACGGACAGTTTCCTTCTCCTTCACTTCATAATGCTTGATAGCTTCATTCTCTTGTCTAGCTCCAAAGTCTTTCTGTAATTCTGATTTGAAGTGATCTGATAAAGCAGCTTTTACTTCCTCTTTTACATTTGGCAATTCTTTAATCTCTTTTTCTAACTGATCAGTAACTTCTGCTATCTCTGTCGTTGATTCAATAGTTGAACTCTTTTCAATTGCACGCTGGGCTAGTTCAGTTGCTCCGGATTCTTTTATTATCTCAATTGTTTGTTCTTCGGGTGTTAATACATCTAATTGTCTTTCAATGTTGGCAACTTGCTCAGGATTTGTTCTTTTCCATACCGTATAGAATACCTAACATATGCAAATGATATGAGATATGGTATGATTAGTATTGCAAAAAAAGTGAACATATCTTATGCACAAATAACTAACATGAATACAAATATACCCACATCTTCAACATTTCTATATCGATTCAAATTGGCAATAACAGGCACCTCTGATGCAAATATGCAGATATTATTATGATTGGATGACCTCGTTTCTGCTGAAGATGCTACTATAGTGAACTGACGGCGTTGATGGCTAAGTAATTCAAGTTTATTACTACCTCTACCACTACACCGCAGATTTGATACAAATAATAGTTGTAGGGGACGAAACATCATCTTCTTTATACATCTAACAGAGATGGCCAGCTCATATTACCTCCATATTGGTACAGTGATACGATACATAGCACACACTGACGGCAGATGCGCAATGTCGTTTGATCGCTAAAAGGGTAAATTTTATTCAAGCATTGTAAGTGGTGAGATAGACAATAATACTGGTATAATATCTAAAATCGGTACAGAATCGTCACACATTAACACAACCCTCAAGCTAACACAAATAGAAGCGGTAGTGTTTTACATTATTAATAGGTATATTAATTTATTGGATGATGTCATCGAGAGGGAAACGCTCCGCAGCAAGTATCAGTAGTGAACATTCAGATGAGGTGTATGAGTATAAGGGAGGATTGAGTGTCCCTCGAGATGTAGTTAGTGTACAGTTTCATCCAGATGTTACTTCAGTTGATGATTGTGCATTTCAATATTGCCGCAACTTAAAAGATGTGGTTTTTAATGAAGGTCTTCGCTCGATTGGGAAGAATTCATTCCATTGTTGTGCATTTGACAGTATCACCTTTCCTTCTACTCTCGAGGAAATTGGGGAAAGAGCATTCTACCAATGTAATGGACTAAGGAAGGTTGTATTTAATAATGGGCTGCAAAGAATCGGGAAAATGGCATTTATGTATTGCTCATCATTGGCCAATGTTGATTTATCTTGTACTAAAATCAAGAAGCTCGAGGCAGATGTCTTTTACAGTTGTAAGAGGTTAACAAAGGTGGTATTAAATGAGGGTATCAAGAAAATGTACCATACCTTTTCTCAGTGTACATCTTTAGTGGATGTCAATTTTCCTTCTTCTCTCGTTGAGATTGAAGATTACTCATTTTATAGTTGCAAGTTGGAAGTGGTAGAATTAAAAGAGGGTCTTCAAGAGATTGGAGCACTCGCATTTGGTGATAATAGTTCATTGGAGAGTATCACGCTTCCCTCTACCATAACAGAAATCCCACATGATGCCATTCAAGAATGTACAAATTTAAGAGAGATTATCATGCTAAATCAAGACATTAGGGTATGTAAAAACGAGTATGATCATGATAATGATATCTATATTCAAATTGAGACGAAGAAAGCTTTTTTACGATGTCCATCATTGACATACATATCATTTCCAAGCTTATTATCTCGTTTGGAAAATTTTGTTTTGGCTGGTCAAGCGCAGGCTAGGAATAAGGTCAATGATATTCATGGAGTACAAATAAGAGATGGTAAAGTGTCGATCTCTGCAACGTTCATAACCGAAGACCACCCTTACAGTGATGAGGAGCCGGATTCGGATAATGAATCGCACCAAATAGTTCATTTGGACTGGAGTGCGGTTCGAAAGAAGCGTGATATGATTTTAGACCTGATTGTGTTCTATGAAAAGAGAGAGGCAACATGTTTATTTGAACTTGCTTTGTGGAAATCACAGATTACTATTGCAGAAGACAATCATCAGAATCCTATTGATCGTGAGGCATGTCGTATCGACGTCCCAGGACCTGTTCAAGATGCTATTTTGCAGTACCTTTGATGCCAAACAGAAGGATTTAACAGCTTTATCTAGGAACTAACATTAGACTGTTTTGTGTTGCTACATCCTCTCAAGATTAATCTAATGACTCCTTCTTCTCTCCACCACGATAATAGTAACTAGGAGTTCTCATAGTAACTAGTTCTTCAGCACTAGTAGGATGTATGCCGATAGTATTATCGAAGTCATCCTTGGAGAATCAGAAGTTAATTCCACACAATGGTCACAAGTTTATCCAAGAAGAGAGGAGGTAGGGGGGTTAGTTTTTGTTAGTATAATTGCAAAACCATATCATATGCACAAGTCAACACAATCCACGGCCAAGGAGTATGTCGTCTTGATCACTGGTTTCACAATCAGAACACAGAATGCCCAGATCAAAGGGTGGTCTGTGACCATTGTGCACAATTAACTTCTACTCACCTTGGTTGCCCCCATTTTAACTGCAATAGCAACGCCCTGTACCATTTCTCCGGCACCATCGGTAGCAACATGACATCCAACAACACGCTGTGTCTTTGTTTCAACGATGAGCTTAAATAGTGAGTAAGTTTCACTTTTAGGGAAGGAATGCTTCATTGCACGGAATCGATTCTTATACACATCAATATCACCAAATTTGGCAACTGCCTCTTCTTCCGAGTATCCCACGGTACCAATCTCGGGTGTAGTAAAGACAGTAGATGCAACATATTCATGATCCACCGGACGGTCCATCCCACCGAAGACCGTATCGGCTAATCGATGTCCCTCCATTAATGCCACTGGTGTTAATGCAATACGATTTGTAATATCACCCACTGCATATATACTTGGTACATTCGTCTGTGAATAGTCATCAACCGGGATGAATGATCCTTCAGTCTTAATTCCTGCGGCCTCTAAATTCAATCCATCAATCTTACCCTTCCGGCCAGTGGCATACATGATTGCATCACATTCAACAACATTCCCATCTTGATCTGTAACACTCAATGTACCATCATCATTCTTAACAATCTCCTTTGGATCAGTATTGAATTGTAAATCAATATTAGAATTGGTAGTCATTTCCTCCTTTAGGTGTTCACGCATATCTTGATCAAATCCGCGTAAGAATAAGTCACCCCTGTACATTAATGTAACATCTGATCCCAAGCCGTCCATGATACTTGCAAATTCCAATGCAATGAAACCACCACCAACTACCACAATACGTTTCGGTTGTTCTTTTAAATAGAAGATTTCGTTTGATGTAATTGCATGTTCAATTCCTGGTACTGATGATGGTTTAAATGGCCATCCGCCTACGGCAATTAAGATGTTCTTGGCGGTAACTGTCGATGTTTCACCAGTGACAGTGGTATGAACATTCACTGAGTTTGGTCCAGCCAAAACAAAATTTTCCAAACGAGATAATAAGCTTGGAAATGATATGTATGTCAATGATGGACATCGTAAAAAAGCTTTCTTCGTCTCAATTTGAATATAGATATCATTATCATGATC
>Ga0214477_100093_pt1 | contig 57619 bp, 41 predicted proteins | sample M1_20Mar14CPVII9_FD_165058 | JGI IMG/M metagenome (GOLD analysis project Ga0214477, IMG submission 165058) | Marine eukaryotic communities from Monterey Bay, California, United States - M1_20Mar14CPVII9sort6BwellC16 | ecosystem: Environmental > Aquatic > Marine > Unclassified | place: USA...
ACATGCACTTTATTGGGTGCTTGATTTTGTCTTAGTAGGTAGTAAAGTTACCCGATCTGTTAACAAATATATGTCTCTCCTCTAATGCAATGCTTTCCTCTTAGCCCCTGCTTTTGTTTTACTATCAGAATCAAACAGAGCAGGCATACTACGGCACAGCTTAAAGAGCAAGGATAAACCAATATCATTCCTACCAGTCCAAGATATTACGTGAGGAAGCTCATTCAACTCCATGTTCACAAACTTATCAACATTGCTTTCACCATCCAAAAAATGATATCGAATGATCTTCTGGCGAACTACTTCGACTTTATCCTCATTTTTGTTCAGTTCCAAGTAAGCATTTATGTTGTCATTTTCACTTTGAACCTGTGCATATTCTTTCAGTCTCTCAAGAGTGTGATTGGATGCACAAATGCTTTCAATAGTTGATTTGTTGCAGAGAAGATCTGCAAGAGCAACCCATCCTCGTCCTGTAATGCCGATGTTGTCGATTATAAAACTTCGTAAAGTGTTATCGTTGACAAGCGCATTTGCAAAGACAATCATCGCCCTATCATCAATGCGAGGTACACACAGCCTCTCCAAACAGCTGAGCCGTTGTTGCACAAGAGTGACCAATGTCCGTAATCCAATTAAAGTTACGAGTCGGTTCTCAGAGAGACGTAAACTCTTCAATGAACTTCCAAATGTATCAACTATTGTACCACGCCCTCGTCGTCAATATTGTTGTTGCGAAGGTTTAGATTCTCCAGTGCAGATGTATTATTCCTCGTTAGATTGAAGAAGGTTCTCCATCCACTACTAGTGACTGATCTGTTATCGCTCAATTTCAACCTCTTCAATGTAGTATTACTGCCAAGAGCATGTGCTAGGGAAAGTAACCCAACATCACTAACATTCGTTGAGCTTAGATTGAGCACTTTCAATGGAGTCTTTGCAACAACAGTATTCGCCAACACAACTGCTACTTCATCACCAATATAATTGCTGTCACTAACTTCTATCTCTTCTAATGAAGAACAGCCCCCCACACTTGATACAAGAGTAACCAAACCAAGAGAAGAGACAGACGAATATTCATCAAGTTCATTCAGAGACAGCTTCTTTATTGTCTTATTCCGACTCAAAGCAGCACCAATAATAACTGCACCTTTGTCACTGATTTTGCTACTTGATATATCTAGCACTTCCAATTTTGATGAAGAGTCTCTGAGCATCAATCCCAACTCCACACACCAACTAATGTCATTATTCTCTAGACATAACGTGAGTTCTCTCAGATTAGGGTGGTGTCTATTCAACGAGGCAACGATATCTCTTGCCACTTGGTCATCTATTTCACTACCACTGCAAGTGAGTTCGAACTGACGAAGAGAACATTTCGATAGAGCAGATATAAGGAGCTTTGCACCACTGTTGTTTAAAATGGCATTGTTTATTTCAAACCTGCGTAGACATTTATTATTCTCAAAGAAAGGTAAAAGAATTTCAATAACATCATTGTGATTGAAACTATCCGGGTCTACAAATAGGTATTTGATTGTTCGGTTGTTGGAAATTGCTTTGTAGATTGCTTTTATGTTTGCTCTATCCGCTTTAGGCGTATGCGAATATGTAGACAGATACAAAGCCTTCAAATGTGTATTCTCGGAGATGTATTTACCATCTTGTTCCCAATCAATATTACAAGCATTAAAGGTGAAAGTGCCTGTATTATATGCATAGGTATTCATTGACAGAGCAGTAAGACTAGGATCATTCTGCCTTAATAGAGTCATCACTTCTTCACTCAAGTGAACCACCTTAGAAAAGTCACTATAATCATCAACTGAATCATCATCATTCATAATATGATCATCATTATCCACTAAATCTTCCATTTTGTTGTGCGTTCAATATTGTATCGATGTAGAGTAGTCTTGATGATAATTATGTTTCAAAGCACCCTCACGATGATATAAGCCTAGTACTGTCTTGATATTATTCTATATAAGTCATAACAACAAGGTATCAAAAAGGAGAAAGTTAGAGCATTTAACAACAACTAACAACAACCATACGAACCAACTTTACCAAACACATAATGTATCGTCATTTCAGCAGCACTTATATTATAAATAAAAAAATATAAATAAAGCCAACTAAAAAACAGGTATACTCACTCAAGTTACTACCTTGCTTTCTAAACATCTCCATCCATTAATCAAACTTCCGTCCGTCACAAAAGCACCTACCAATACTCTCCAATACTCTCCAATACTACACCTCAGCCCAGAAATGGAAAAATGCTTTGGTATCCTATTTTGTGAAATAATAAATGCCCGCCTCTCATTTGATGTAACAATAGCACAGCACCATGGATATGGATAATATAATCATCCTTGATGGCGGTATGGGTCATGAACTGAAGCTTAGAGGAGTTTCAGATGGTACCTTTTTAGCTGGAGTTTTGGCCAATGAGAAGAAGAATTGCAACAATGACAATGACAATTATGTTGATGTGGTTGAATCAATTCACGAAGACTATCTTGTAGCGGGTTGTGACATCATTACTACCAATAGCTTTGTTGCTGTAAGTATATTGTTCTGTATGTTTGCTTATGCAATTGATTATTTTATTATGTGCATGTGATATGTCTCAAAATTGTGCTCACATCTTATATGTACTCATATTTTATGCATATCTTATTTTCATATCTTATGTTCATAATATCTTATACTCTATCTTATGTTCATTTCAAGGTTCCACAACGGATGATAGAATGCGGTCTCGCCACCGATGAAGTTAGTGCTAATAAAAGAGCCTCGCAATTAATACAAGCTGCAGTTGACAGGGCAAAATCGGCTATAACAAAGTACAATGCTCATAATAATAGGAGAGACGGAAGAGCCCACAAGAAGATTGCTGGTTGTGTACCTCCTCTATCAGAATGCTACTTTGCCAACAAGGTATCACCAGATTTAGATATACTTATATCGGAGTATACGATTATACTAACGACTTTACTTGATTGCAAAGTTGGCATACTTTTGGCAGAGATAACGAACAGGAAGCAGTTGCCATTCTACATTCGTTATCATACACTATACAACAAAAGAAAACAGAAAACAAACAAATTTGCATACCACCTATATGGATATCTTTTACAATACATGATGATAAACCAACTAAACTTCGATCAGATGAGATACTAGAGGATGTTTGCAAATCAATCATTCAAGAAGCAAGCAAACTAAATCTACCACTAGACGCGATTGGCATCAATTGTTCAACGCCGTCTGCAATATCTACTGCTATACCTATTCTTGTGAAGATAACAGCGGGGACTGGTATCAAGGTTAGTGCATATGGCAATTGCTTCCAGACCACCACATCTGAATGGATAAACTCATTGGATGATAATGATGATGGTAAAGGCGATACTATAGAAGAGACGAAGACAAAGATAGATTCAGATTATGACGAGGAAGGCTATCTAACTCCTGATGCATATACAAAGTTCACATTGGAATGGGTAAAGGCGGGAGCACAAATTATAGGCGGATGCTGTGGTAGCCGACCAGCTCATATGCACAAAGTTGCTCACGCAATCAAGTCGAAGTAGTCAGAAACCCAAATAAAGTGCATGTTATCTAAAGAATGATTATCATCTCCTATCCCACATATGTTTCTTCCACATTGTCAAGATATCTTGTTTAGTTGTGTTTGATTTCAACTTTAGTATAGCCAACTCTTTTGATTGATATTCTACATCTGCTATCTCCAACAAGCTCCAGTATCCCCATCCCCAGTCTATACTCACATTGCCTACTCCTATCTTCCCTCGACTCCAATCGTGTACACCAACTCTAATTCTTTCCTTTTTCCCCCCTCTATCCCAGGCATGTAAAAAGCATGCACATGCACAAGCTACTCTATATCTACCATCTACAAGGTATACATCATATGCTTCCATTTCATTGTTCAATGGCGCGCTTTGCAAAGCATAAGGTATCTTTTGTAGAGACTCATCGTCAGGATTGCCAAATATTCGTGTTGAACCAATGTCGGCAAAACTGAATTTGAAATGATTCATCTCCTTTGCATCTTCTCTAGCTTGCCCCACCCACGTTGCATCCGTATCAACACCACTATATCTTGTCACACCCACATAAGCCGCAATGTGTGTACTTTCTCCTAATCCAAATTCAAATACATTTGATGCATTATAATATAACTTTGCAAGTAGTTCTCTATCGGAATTATCTAATCCTCCCCCTGTGGCGGGGACATCACCAAGTTTATATCGTCTTCTTCCATTTGTTGTTAGAACGGGCTTATTTGCTATTTGGAATAAATGATAATGCATTTGATCGAATAATGATGTTGATGATGATTTGGTTGTTTTGTTAGTAGCACTACTACTTTCCTCCATCGGTGCATCACTAACAACTCCATTCATTCCGTGATCTATTGACATTGAACATATCATATACCCAATTGTTACGCCAAATGTGAATACTATTCACCTGTGCGGGGACTATTATTGTAGTTACTGTTGCTAGGAGTAGGTATGGCAAAAGATTGTTTGGTTATTAGATTTAATTGAAATGCCTACGTGTGGAACTATTAAATAGCCAACATGATAAATGATAAGTCAGATAATTTGCAAATAGTATATAGAGAGTTGCGCAAGTCGTCTCGCCGTATATTCACTCCGATATCATATCATTATTATCGTTAGGAAGTAGACGAAGTATATGAAATTATACGAACGCTCGTTATTCTATAGATACATTGCAACACAAAGTAGCAAGAAAAAGATTTAAATTATTAAGATTTTGTGCACATCTTATTATCGTATTATTTGAAAGTGTATACACACCAAAACAGCTCTTTATACTAACTAACAACTAACAACCACAACAGCACACTGTCATGAAATTTCATCAATTATGTTTAGCTGTATTAGTAACATCTGTAAAAGGCCCATCTAACTTGGCATTTGCTGCATCTAGTGGTAATATCAACAATAATCAGCTAAGTAATGCACTCGATACCGGACAAGTTAATGCATTAACAATTAGTGATAATAAAGGTAAAAAACGTAGTGGTGAACATAAAAGTACACAACAAGCTGAGCACCCATCTCCAGAACATAAGAAGAAACAACCTCAACCAACCATTGAATTATACCGTCTGTGTAATGAAAAAGATACTGGGAATAATAAAACAGTCGAGGCATCAATCCAATATATCGAAAAAAATGGTATTAAACCACTAGATCCTGGTTCTGAAGGTACAGTATATGAACACGTCATGAGCATTCGAAAAGGTAAATATGTATCATTTACTTACAGTCCAAAAAGTATTATCAGATTTGCCAAATCAGCCGTTGAAAATCATAATGCCAAAGAAGAAGAATTGATTGTTACTAAAATCAATGTCCAAGTCTCTGATGAGGATTACATTGATTTATCCAACAACCAAAGTGAATTAACTATGAAACATCGAGCTGAAATAAACAGTGACCCCCAGGCTATCCGATATGTTTCTTCAATGAGAGAGGTATTGTTTGAGCGTCAAATCTGGCCGTCAGAGATCGATGAAGTACTTTCATTATCTGAGTTTGTTGAGATGATGGATGAGGACGACTTACTAAATGCACATACTCATGATCAAGTTGTTAAGCAAGACCTTCCATCTTATGCTCCTCCTGATGGAATTGGTACCAAAACAGATGTCGAAGTTAATAATAATGTCGAGTTCATGGGCGAATGTTACAATAAGGCACATGATGGTACAGCCACCAGCACTCATTGGAAAGGGTTTGACAATGCGATGGAGAATATTAACAATAGTTCCAATGATGATGGCACTCCAACTGTTGAGGTATTGAAGTTTGCACAATCCGGTATCCCTCAAGCGGTTATTGATTGGATTAATGCACCTGGATTTGATATTAGAAACTGTACTCGTGATCAGTTGGATGAGCTCAAACGGAATCTCCCTGCTAATAATTGGTCTATTGAAGATGGTGATTTAGATGGCACAAAAAATCAGGTAAGTTTGTATTGCTATGCATACCGTTCATTTTATAAGTATCTAATCATATCAATCATGTCATCAACACAGTTCAATAAGTGGGTCGGGTACTTGAAGGTCAGTTGTAGGCTAAAGCACGAGCATGTTGTTACATGCAACGTCATTCTAAAAGATTCTGGTGCTACATCTCGTGACAAGGGAATAGCTAAACAAGTCTTAAGTGATATGGAGGGTAAGGAAAACGACGAGTATCATTGTGTTTGGTATGTAGGGGAGTCAGGAGATTTCCTGAGGAGAATGAAACAGGGATATCCCGAAATCTTGGAACGTTTTGGTGTCACAGACCGGATTCAGGTTGGACAGGGAGGGTATACATCTGGTTCATCATATAAAGACCAAATCTTGCTTCAAGAATCAGTTGTTGGTGCTATGATTGAGGGAGCTATCAACAAGACCCTTCGTCAAGGCCTGGCCGAAGGAGAGACTATGAAATACCTTTCATTTTACAAGTTGAGCAGCACCAACTTGGTGCATGGTGGACAACAGGGTGATGTGAACGACTATGGGGTTAGTCAGTGGTGCAAGATGAGTTATTCAGGGAATGCAGATAAGCTTGTTTCTAAATTGAATCCACCCCAATGTGTATTGGAATTTATTGATCAGTATCAAGTTGTCATCCAACTGGCGAATAATTTGGTGATTCGAGATTTCTTTCAACCAACAGTACGCCAACTTTGTGTTGGCTGGGGAACATTAATGAAAGAGCTTGGTAAGGGAATCTTCGACAAGACCAAAATGCCTAAAGCAAAGACAACATATAAGGATAAGAATGGTAATGTGATTAAGGAAGTAGGTGAGTATTACGACAATTGGGGACAGGTTTGTGCTCACACGTCAACGGGTATATGTATGACTGCCAAGTTGGTTCACATGGCAGTAGTAATCGAGCGAGAGCATTTGGGGGGACAGCTCATCTCTGAAATGAAGTCTCTTGATGAGGACTTGGACTTTGAAGATGAAAATGATAATGATGACTTCAAGTTTTTGAAGAAAGAGTATGGCAGTGAATTATTGAAAAAGTTACAAGATACTCGTTTGAATCACTATACATTTGAAGGAAATGGCTTCAGATGTCTGACAGCATCATTGCATACCCAATGTACAAACAAGCATACCACCGACTGTATAATCAACAATAAATACATATCTGACCTTGACTCCCTTGATGGTTATTTTACAGCTGACACAGTTGGTAGTGATACTGCGGAGACTAAAAAGTACTACAACAGTCTCTCCCAAAAGTATAACGATGAGGAGTTATTAGAGAAGATTAAGGCGGTTTATAACAAGAAGTGCAATGAAACACGTGAAATTGAGCTTGAATTAAAATCAGTCACTGAATCTTTTGGTTTCAGGCCTACAATCCTAATCGAAGAGAATCCATTTATTATTGAAGTTGCAGCTGGGGGTGTGGCAGAGAGGGAAGGCGTTGAGGAGGGTATGGAAATCAAGAGTATCAATGGTGAGAACGTTGAAGGCATTGGTGAACCAGTAGGTAAGTTGATGGTGAAACTGAGGGCGGCTAAACAGGGTCGTTATTTGAAGTTGGAGGTGTTCAAGTATGTGAACTACAGGAAACCGAAATAGAGGTGATTTAATAAAGTGTTATGTTGTATGTGTTAGTTGGTAGTAAGATGTGAAGTTGAGTGGACATGCATGGCTACCATATATTTCAGTGGAGTTTGAATATTAATGATAAAAGACTGTTTGAATAATAAGTATCTATGTACGTACGTAACTAGCTAGGTATGCACGAGTAGTCTGTCTCTTCACTCTTCTCTCTCCACACACTCTCCATCTCAACACAACCTCAACTCTTCGTCATTGTCAAGTCGTCATTGTGAAGCTATTACACACAACACAAGGTAAGAATATAAAATGCTGTACCGGCAATGACACACTAAATAACGACTAAAACACACTTCTTTACTCTCTCTCCCTCTCCTCCCCCCTCTCTACTAAAGCAACATGAGTGAATCGAAACGCAATCAGGTGTATGGCCCTGAACACAAGGCTACCGAGATCGGCCTTGATTAAAAAAAGAAGAAGGATGCAAGCAAGAACAACAAGCTACCATCTGGGACATTGAAGAAACGTTTGGTAGAAGAGGGGTTGATATCAGATATCGACATAAAGAAATTGAAAGGCGAGGAAAAGAATGTGTACAATTATGTAGGTAAATTCGTGAATGGCAAGAGGTCTACTGCTAAGCCCTGCTCTACCAGTCAAAAGAATACTAACGCTAGAACTGGTCGAAGGGGCAAGAGCAACATCAAGAAAATCATGAAGACAAAAGGAGGCGATAAGGGAGATATGATCTAAGAATCCGAATGAATTTGCTTAGAATGAAGGATGAATAAATGAATGGAAGTCGATTCATTTATATAACAACATTCGGTTAGTTGAGGATATGTTTGGCTGAGGCTTGTAGTTTCTGTCATTCAATTTCTAAACTTAGTAGTTGTTATTATTCATTTCAATACTACTATTCCATTCTATACACTCCTCCTCGTCAGCTGCCTGGTTGCTTCGCCACCAAGAAAAGTGGAATGAAACGGTAGCAAGCGGTTGTACAAGCCGATACCGCCCTGACGAAGACCAACGAGTAGATCTTCTATAAGCGAAACAATCTTTATAGAAGAAGATGATTCCACCATTTTGAGTTTGAGGCAGCAGTACTTTTATTCATCCTCTCAAAGCAAGCTCGAATACCTCGCAATGAAAGATCAATGGTAGGACTGCAATACTCTACAAATAAAGATCTAAAGATACGAGTGGTATCCTTGAGGTAACCTTTGTATGTATAACTCTTCTATCCAACATATAGTACTTCTCTTGAAGAGGAAGTATGGTACCATATACATACGTAATAGTGGTTCGATGGATGGAATAATGATGCTATAGTAGTTATAGGGTGGTAGGGAAGGAGTAAGATTAGCCGCCAAGCATGTGAGTAGACTACCCCAATCTCAGCCTGGTATCCTTATAAAAATATAATGACAAATGACAAAGTGATTGGATATATGATGTTACTTCTATATGGCGGCATAATCTCTAGAGTGAGACTCGTACAGCTAAAGTAATGTCATGATCAATCTAATAAAGATCTAAGGTACGATATGTGGTGTCCTTGGTATAGTACATAACCCTTCTATGTATTACTTTTAGGTATAGTTTCTGTTCGCTCGAAATGATGAAATAATACATCCAAATCACAAAGATCTGATGATAATTCACACCCAGCTACACGGTCAGTTATAACTTTTCCATTCCACAAGAGTCGGAAGGCATGTCTCTGATTGTCATGAATATAATGATGCTCTATCAATAACTGACTTGATTGAGGTATACCCATGGAGTCAATAATAGTCCCACACAAAACAGCAAGAAATGAGGCAATATATTCTGCTCCAGACAAGTAAATAGACAGTCGAGGTTTGCCACCCTCGACGAGATCCTCGGTAGCATCAGTAGCTAATCCCTCAACCATCTGTTCTACAATTGGTCTCACCTTCCATTTTGCATATGCTGCATCATTATACACATATTTGTGTTCATATTCCCATGTCGAGTGGCGGACCATTTTTCCAAAGAGGGAGTCATCTTGATCATTTATATAGTCATCCAGACCGGTGGGTAACTTTCCATCGTTACAAATAGTAGTGAGAAGACAATCTCTCTTCTGAAGAGCATTAAGACGTTCAAACGGCTGTAATTGTTTCTTCAAAGATGGATTCGATTTCATATATCTTTCACGTATTGCTCTTTCTCGCAGTTTTGATTGGATTTTCTTTGACTTCCCATGAGCAGCTCTTTCGAGTACTCTCTTTACATCATAATCATTCTTCTTATCCATCGAGTGAACAATTACATCAACAACAGTACTTCTTGCAATATCAAACATCCCATAAAGTATCATTTGAAGAGATAAACTCATATATCCAAACCCTGTTAAAAAGAAGAGTGTACTATTGTTGTATGGACGATCTTTATATTTCGTGCTATCAAATAATTTAAGATTCCCTTCGTTGGTTGTAATGTAGGCATCTTGCATGTGTATTCCTATGGATTTCAATTCATTGTATGAGTAATCAAAGAGTAGGCCAGATTTACACGACCATTGATGTTTCTTATTGTGAGAGGTGTGAGTAACAGTTGCAAGTGTTACATATTTTTTATTGTATACCATATTTGATGCTGTATCTTGAAGTGATGGTAGTTTTTCTACATTGAATCTTTGACAGGAAAGATACTCACTAAATGATGTTGTTGAGTTCCCCCAGCATTTCATGTTTGGTGTATCAGGTGCACGAGAGCCATGTCTTATCAATGTAAATACTTGTAGGATTTGTGTTGATCTATTATTATCAGTATTAATGAGGGGAGGAATCGTTCGTTGTTTCATTTGACGAGGTTTGCTACATAAGTTGGGATACCTACTTCTTTTGTGTTTGGTGTCGTCCTTCATAACTGGTTCAGTCGCTACAGTGATGATACCATCATCATAATTATTATCAACTACATCTAGACTAAGCTGTAAGTCACTCTGATGGGTGTCATTAGTAGTGAAGATAAAACATATGTTTACAACTAACAAGAATAGTACCAATAAACTTTGTTCAAGTCGGTGGCATCTCTTCATGATAGCAATTTTGCTAGGTTTCTTATCATTGTGTAGTTTTGCTGAATCTACATACGGCCAGTGGCAAGGCTAGGACACATCTATGATTACCTACTTGCTCCAACTTGATACGAGCTGAACTCGCGGCATTTCAACAAAAAGATACCTCCTCCATTTTTCTCACTCAGTCAAAAGTCAAACACCCCATTTACATTTACCGCCGACCTCCTACCTCATTGCAATGGTAAAGCAGACCATGAAGTAATACTACATCAAGCATACTAAACAAACAATACAATCATGGCTCAACTAACTCAGCGAGATAGAGCCAAACGGGCTAAAATGGTAGCTCGATATAAAAATATAAACAAATTACAACAGCAGCAACAACAACAAACCAACAACAATACAACCTCTAATAGTGGTGGTATCAATACTACTTCCCCTCCTCCTAATACCGTAGAAGGTAGAGATGATATTGGTAATAAAGAAGAGAATAGTGAGAATAGAGATTCATCGAATTATATTGCAGATAGGGAGCAGTCTAGTAAGGATACCTCAGTGACAAAGAATAAGACTGTATTGCAATCATCATCAACAAAGGCCTCTCTTCCTATTGCAACTACTACCACCACGCCACAAACAACACCAGTCAAACCTTCTATCTCTACTAGTATTAATGGTAATACATCAACATCTGCAACAGTCACTACACCACCACCTAGAGTATCAGCTAAACAAAAGGCATTGGCAATGTCATCGGCTAAGAAAAAGTTGGCAGCCTCTCGTTTGGTTTCTGCTACTACTAATAATAATAAATCGCCAAGTAAGTCTACATTGAGTGCTAGCACTTCTATGACACCATCTGAAGGCGTAGTTGACAGTGTAGTCGATAATAATACCATTACCGGGAGGGGTAGAGCTAATAATAATAACAACAATAGTAGTAGTGGCGTTAATGTTGAAGGTAGGGGTAGAACAAGCAGTATATCAAGGAGTAGATCGAATCAAATGTTAGCACGTCGTCACTTGGCTCGTTCACGATCACCTGCTCCATCAAAACAGTCTATTCAGAATGAGGAGAAGGAGTTAACAACTACTCCAAACAACAAAAAGGCAACAACTACTACTACGTCAGTATCTTCTAGAGCACAGATATTAAACCGTGTAGCTAATAACTCATCAACAGCTGGGTATCAATCTCCGGTTAAGTCAGACATTCAAAGCAGCAGTGGTAATAGTGCCAACAGAGCCAATTCAGTAGCAGCAATGAAATCACAACGTGAACGTTTTCTACGAATGAAGGCTGCTGTTAATTCACCATCACCTAAACCAATTAAGAGTAGTAAGCCAAGTATTGTTCAAGAAGTGTCTCCAGTTGTACAAACAACTCCAGTAGCAGTGACAAAGCAAACTCCAGCACCAGTTGAGGCATATCTATCTTCTCCTGAATCATCTGTGGAATCGCATACATCTTCTGATTACAAGATGTCATCATCATCACCTCCTCAGCAACAACAGGCATCAGATTATAAGACACAACGTGAGTTATATATCCAAATGCGTTCAGCCATGGCTGATAATGATGCTTTATCTCAAGGTGAAGAATCTAAAATGAGTACCAGTACTACTCCTTCAAGGTTAGACAATGAACTAGCAAGTAAAATGAAGAAACAATTTAATAATGTGCATGATATTGAAAAGAAGATTGCAATGAAAGAAGATGACAACAAGAATAAGCAACAGCTTAGTATGGATGAAGAATTGGTAGTAAAAATGGCAAAGCGTAAAATGAGATTGGAATTATATCTTAATAATGATACCACTAAATCAGAAAAAGATATGGAGAATGAGGATGAAGAGTATAACAATACGTCAATTGTACCCTCATACTCTAAATCATCGGATGATAGTTCTTATACTGAACTTGGTGATATTGATACAACTACTGCAGCTCATCGTGAAGAGTTGGCTGAGGATGATATTGTGGCCGATGATCCACCATTGTTACAGGAGGGAGACATGACCACATCAGTTTCAGAAACGAGTAGTGAAGAAGATAACGAGGCCGAAGAAGAGGAGATTGCTCACAATGGTACAGTCGACTTTGACAAGCCCGAAGAAGAAGGAGAAAGTAAGGAAGTAGTTGATCAGAAGAATGATGATGAAGATTCAACATCAGTAGGTGATGGTGTGAGTTTATTAACGTTTGAGGAGAGTAAGTTATGCCATAGATCAAATAGTAAGGACAGTAGTAAGGACAACAGCGCCATTAAGGATGACGAGAAACCTTCCGAAGGAGATATTGAAAAGGTTGATTCATTCCCTGATGCCTTTCAAGATATCGATGAGGATATGTTCGATAAGGCTTCTTCATCATCACAGGTTATTAATGCCTTTAAGAATAGTGATACCGTTAAGGCACTCATTCAAGGTAGTACTGTAAAGGATGAGGAACGTCAAGATGATGGCTTTACGTCTATCACAAATGATCCCTTCAAGTCAAACAAGAAAGATCAAGATGATGGCTTTGGAGCAATCAATAGCGATGATCCCTTTGTCAAGACAAATGTATTTGATAACTTTACCACAAGTGATTGGCCAGCAGACCTTGATGGTGCCTTCTCACCAATGTCATGGGGGACACAAAAGTCTAGTGGCTTTGGCGGTGGCGGTGATAAGTGGAAGGCAGACTTTTCTGAGTCTAATGGCGTACAAAAGATATCAACCACAGAGGACACAGTAAAAGAACAGAAGGACGAGAACTTGATATGGGATGCCCCATCAGCTGACTTTGATGTCAAGGAAGAAGAGAGACGGGATGATACTCCGGTAGCAGAAGTCAAGAATTCCGACGTCCGAGAAGATGACGGCACAGCTAATGAGGTTATTGCTAGTAAAAGAAAGCAGAGCGGAGCTGATCAATCAGAGTGTGGTAGTGCAGTCTATGAAGGATTTGGAACTGCTTTATCAGTTGAGTCGTCAGATGATGATGACGAGGAAGAAGATGAATCTGTGGATGATGATATCGAAATGAACAGGAGCAACGATAGTGATACTCAGGCGTCTGCCACCGAATTTGATCCCCAATCCATGTTTGGAGAAGACGAAGACAACGAAGAAGAAGAAGGTGACGTAGACATGGTCAAAGATGATGTATTCCCATTAGACAAGAGCACCACTGAAAGTCAGAGCAAGCCTTCTGACGATTCGAAAAGTATTTCATTCCAATCTCTGAACAGTGGCAGTCAAATCAAGTATACTACACAGCCACCAGTGCCCGTATCATCATCGTCAAAGGCTCCTGTTCCAGACTCACCTGCTGGAACAGAGAGTCTCGAAAGTTGGTGGCAAAGCCGTTATGCCTCCACTCAGCACCAGGATATCAATTCTGCTGTACAAGATGCTCTCTCAAAGCGTGTGGCCGACAGTGAACCTTCTGATGAAACCAGTTCACCCGAGGTATCTGTTGTATCATCACCAAAGCTCTCTGTCGATGTCGAGGAGACTCCTCAAGTTATGTCCAACTCTGAACATCGTAGATCAAAGTCAGAGAGTAGCAGCAAGAGTCGACAGAAGAAACACGAGCCGTTATCTCCAGCTGATAGTACAGGCGAAGATAGTATTTTTAGTGGATTATCTGTAGATGATTGTACTTCACTTCCCAAACAGGCTACTAAACAGCACACTCGAGTTGCATCACAAACACTTCCTGTTAACAGTACCGAAACTGAAGATATCTTTGCTGGCGTTTCAGCGAGTCACAGCCGTCAACTTAGTGGCGTTTCTGCAAAACACAGCCGTCAACTTAGTAACAGCCGTATTCAAGAGTCCAATACTGCTGCTATGAAATCATTATTTGATGGAGCATCTACAGTTGCTGATAGTGCCGTACTCGGTCTTTCTGGTCGGCAGTCAAGGATGACTCTCACGGCTAATAAAGTTGAAGATTGTAAAATTGAAAAGAGTATTGCTACTAGTAAGATTGACGACAAGAAGAAGGAATCATCTCCAGCAGTAGTTAAGAAAGAGCCAAATGAAGTGCTTTTCATGCCTGATGCAGATTATGGTATTATTGACTTGAAGAATAGCGAGACCTCTCCTGCCAATAGTGATATTACTTCGTCGGTGATTGATTACGAATTCTCCAGGAAGTCGTCCAATAAGAAGAAGAACGACGCCCTTGATGATGGAGGCGAAGTAGAGAAGCTATCCGCCATCAAGTCGGCTGATGATTATTCATCTCAGGATGAAGCAAATGACTACGAAGAAGATGATATTGACATGATGAACCCTAAAATCGAGGACATGTCACAATCTAAGCAGGATTATTCAAAGTCTTTCAGTCGAGGAGTATCAGTAATGAGTGCTAGTAGAGGAGTATCGACGGAAGATTATGATGGCGTTACTTCCTATCCAAGTAACTCGTCTTCAACTCTAGGAGAAACCAATCACAAAAGTACGGTATCTGCACTTCTATCTCAGCTTGGTTGTGGCACCTTTGCAGCGTCTTCATTTGCCTTTTGTGCAATGAATCAAGGTAAGAAAGATTATTTCGTTTGTTTTGTATCGTATCTTCATCACATACTCAACAATTTACTTCTTCATCTTCCCTTAATAATCTAGATGCCACAAACATGGCTCCTTATGACGAGAATGCATCCCCTACTTCTAATCAGTTCTCACCAACCACGAGCAGTAACAGTGGCAATATAGAGTCTTCTGGATCTGATCGTGTCTCACCATCATCTGCTTCTGATAATAATGACAATAAAGGCGATACTACACCAAACAGTGAAGAATTAGCAATTGATGTCTTCAACGAGGAGACTAAAGTATCACCAGAAACAGATCTTCAAAATCAGGAAGTATCAATTGTTGACTTGGCCAAGCAGGCAGAAGCCTCAACTGCAGAAGAAGAACGATCAAAAGCACATGAGAAACTGTTACTTTATGCTTATGCAGCACTTTCCACGCCGCTTCCTGAGGGTGATATCGTCGAGAAGGGAGCTAAAGATAAGGACCCTGTTGTATACCCGACGGTACTTTCTCCTGAAGATGCAAAGTTACGGTGTGAGGCAATGGCAAAAGTCTTAGTAAGGCTGGGCAATGAGGGGATTGAAGTGCTCAAACTAAACAGGGGGAATCAGTGGCAGCCTCGAGTTCTAACCATAACATCCAAGGAAATCATGCAATTCAAAAAGTCAGATGATGTAAGGTTTAATGGCTTCCACTCCTGTCCCAAGGGATTGCTTTGGTTGAAGAAGTTTGATACAAGTAAAGCTACCATGTCATCAATTGTAAATGGTAAAGGAGGTCTACTGTTCAATGATATTCAGCGCATATCAGTAACGAATGATAAGCACTCCTTGAGCTGGAAGCAAAAGAAGGGCAAGTTTAAGAACAGTACTACATTGGTATTGCATACAAATGATGGTAATGGCTCAAAGAGGGATATCATGTTCAGGTGTATGAACAAGGAAGATGCGTTTGCACTATCTTCCGGCTTTCAATCGATAATAGACAGAATCTTAGCGTCAAAGGCTGTTGTTGACGAAAAGCATGGACATATGTCCAATCAAATGTCAGCGGCAGATACAACCTTACCACTAATGGCAAAGAATAAAGCATTTCCTTCTTCAAAGGGAAAGGATAGATGGGAGTTGTAATGAGAGAGATAGAGAATAGCGGCCTTTATATTGTGGTGTAGAGAGAAGGGCCTTATATGTTATATATGTAATTAATCTGTGAAGTCTAAGTTTAAAGACAATTGAGATTAAAAGAACACATCACGCTCATCATCTATCTTCTGCTTTTGTCAACCCTTTTACTATGATCAGTAGGCGCAAACAATATTGGCATAGCACGAGCAAATTGGAACATAGTAGACAATTTAATTCGCTTGATTTGATGCACATTTAATCTCTCCCGTTGCAAAACAGGAATAGACATAGCATTCTCAAACAAAGTAATGACATAAGGCAAAGCTTTTAGGTTCTGTTCACCTTCTTCTATATCCAATTTGAATAGTGGGGTCATATCAATGTTTGGATGGTATTGCAATATCTTTTTGATAGTAACAAGTCTTTTGTTTGTATTCTTATTCAGTAATAATAAATAATGGACTTTTATTCCGAGGGGAGCTAAAACTGTGTGCAGTGTGTATGGTTGGAATGATATGTATCATTAATACTTGATGTATTACATAATAGTTCTGAAACGGCATCTTTTACCACCTTTGCATCATTTGCAGTGTTTTCAATGTAGAGTTCCTCCAACTTTGTATTATTTGCTAAACTGCTAGTTATAGCAATTACACCATCATTGGAGAGAGGATTGTGTGATAGCGACAAACTTTGTAAATTGCAATTGTTATCTCTGAGTAATGTAGCAATTGTTTCACATCCGACATTTCCAATTCTGTTTCTAGGCAAATGAAGGCTCAATAAATTATGCCCTCTGGTTGCTTCAACTATTGATTTTAGTTGTTCGTCAGTTATGCTACATTCAGACAACTTGATCTTTAGAAGATTTGTGCAGTGTCTCATCATTGTGCATAATGGTACTACATCTTGTAAATTAGTGCTGTCAATATGAAGGTCAGCTAGATTGCTCTTTTCCTCATAGACATTCAATATTGCATAGCTAATCTCACCAATATCGCGGCCATGGCAATGAAAAAACAGCTTATCGATGGAAGCATTTTGTCTTAGACCATCAAAGAATTGGATATTAGTAGTTGTCAATAAAATATCAGCTGGATAGACTTGTAATGATGATAGATGAGTATTTCTTCCGATAGCCCTGCCTAATCTTGAATAGTCATCGTCGGTATATCCTTCAATACCAATAAGTAGACTCTTAAATGATATATCATTTGCCTCAACTTTGCGTAATCTCTCTTGACATTGGGCTCTTATATAATCACTCCTGCCAACCCACACATGTTGTGGCATCGCTTTGAAATAGAATTAAAGAAGCAACCAAATACTGCCTGTAGAAAGGAGATACACTGCCGCCCACTTAACTGTTTTATCAAACCATTGAGGGGGGTCGGTCCTTTCACTTTTCACAACATTTGACGAATCCTGAATCCTTCACTATAAGGGCAGATTTAGTATGCCCGGGGACATTATTACTGTCACCGAATCACAGCCAATTGATAGACGGTAATTAACTTGTTATCTAAGTAGTACGTATACATAATTAATACGTACTACGATAATAGACTCTCCCGCGGCTAGATATACTGTTTTGTATGCTCTTACATATTGCTGTTTGATATATGTTTGTGTTTTGATATCTACCTGCAAAGTTGCAATACCAAAGATAGTTCAGTTGATGCAAATTAGAAGACTTATCATCCAACCAACTTTATTTATACATCATCATAATCATTCCATAAACAACAATTGCATATTATACGGTACAAGGCGTTTATATATTCATACATCAACTACTCTAAATATGGGAGGTCGTTATGGTCGGGGTGGTAGAGGAAATGGTGGGAGAGGTAGAAATGGAGGACGTTCTGGCGGTGGTAGAGGTGGAGGGTATGACTGGAAGAAGCACATTCGGCCGTCAACTGATCCAGCAGTTCAGGTAAGTCCGCGTTAGTATTGTTTCATAGTGTGCTTCATAAATAAGTATAGACGACTTGTTCTAATAGAAGTTGCAACCCTCCATAAATTATGAAACGCGCATCTTCCAGCAAGAAGTACGAGATACAATCCAATCCTTCATAGATGATACATCACTAACAAAACAAGAAATCAGATGTACAGACTCGGAAACTAAGAATACATATAAACAATATGCAAAACAGATGCAGATTGGTTTTGCCAAAGGGTCAAGTACATTTAAACTTATTAAATTTGGTAGTAATGACCCGGCCATGACATTGTGGAAGAAGATGTGGTGTTTCTACTTTGAACATTATTGTGATGTTGATCTAATTAGTAATGCAAAGCAAACTATGGCGATGGATATGAAACCATTAGGTACTAAGTTATCATCTACTGATGAAAGTGTAGATATGATGAGTGCTGATATAGATGTGGACGAGGCAGCTGCCATTGCAAGACTACAAGAAACAGACAGTACTATTGCAGAAGAGAATGCTCCGGACAATAGTAACAAACTTGTGTTAGACTCAACACTTGATTCATTTGATGGCAAGCGAGGATGGTTTAAGGTTCGTGATCTACTGCAATCAGTAAAGGCAAGTGAAGGAGATTTATGGGAAGAGTGCTGCTCATTGGGAGTTAACAATTGTAGTGAAAGAAAGTTAGAGGCACATATAGAACAAGTGAACAAGTTCTTCGACCTTCAGGGCCGAGGACCGAATCAAAAGATAAGAGGCAAGAAACTAAGAATAGAAGTAAGGGACGATGAATCAGTACATTTCATGGACTCGGGAGATACTTCTGTTATCGAATACGCCAAGCCAATCAAGTATTGTAATAACAAAGTCCTTGAAAGTTTGATCCAGGTGGTTAAAAGGGCAAATCATAGTCTTGGAGCTCATAAAAAGAGGGATGCTATATTTGACGAAGATAATCTCCCATCAGATAGTTTTAATAACAACTGGAAGAAAGGAAGAAGAAGCAGTAGTAGTGATAATGTTGATCCTATCCGTGAGGAAAGAAAGAATACCTTGAGGAAGAGACTACCTGCGTTTCAAGCTGGCGATGACTTTTGCAATAGAGTCTTTGAAAATGATGTTGTCGTGCTATGTGGAGCGACAGGGTAAGTTCTTATGTTTGATAGACGTGTTCTGTTTCTATTGCGAGCTCTTATCTAACCGCTATGTCTTATATTAGTTGCGGTAAGACTACACAGCTGCCTCAAATATTAATGGATCAATTATGTAGTAGTCAGGTGGATAATAGTAGCTTTGGCAGTGGAAGGATTCTATGCACACAACCACGACGAATCTCGGCTACAAGTGTGGCTGAAAGAGTTTGCTATGAACGAAACGAGAAGATTGGCAATAGAGTTGGCTATCAAATACGGTTCGAGCATAAGGCATCAGATACAACTGAGCTTTTATACTGCACAACTGGTATCTTGTTAAGATTCCTCGTGAGCAACCCAAAGCTCGAAGGAGTGTCATGCGTCATTATTGACGAGGTTCATGAACGTTCAGTTCATAATGATTTTGTGTTACTCATTCTAAAAGTTTTGGTGTTGGAAAGGAAAGGGTCAGGGGAACCACTTAAGTTGGTTCTCATGAGTGCTACCATCAACGCATCGAACTTTATCAAGTACTTCGACCCTAACTCTTCCATAAAGTTCAACAATATGGCAGCAAGAAATAGTGATCAACTTGTTGACAAAGAGGGTAATGAATCTACCGGCACTAGCCCATTTTCTGTATCCTTTTTGCAATTGGAAGGCAAAACAAACTATCCTATTGAAGAGTACTTCATTGAAGATCTCTTTGACGAGATACCATCAATTGTTATAAGACCACCACCAGCGTCTAAAGGACGAGCAGGAAAGAACGGATTGATGCCTGAGCCGAGAAACCCTTGGGCATCATCTCCGCGGGCTGTCATGGATAGATATCAAGAACTTGAATTAAAGTCGAATAACACAACTGACTGGAAATCTCTATCGAATGTCCTACAACGACCTTTTGAGCTAGATGTGGATCTTATATGCCAAGTGGTAGAGCATATTGAAATAATAGAAGCCACAGTCAATACAAATGGCGAACTAGGCGCCATACTTATCTTTGTCCCTGGTTGGAGCGAGATCAGCTCGACCATCAAGGCTTTAGAATCAAAGTTGAAAGAATGCCGCAGACATCAAGATTGGAGGAAGAAACGATCTTGGAACATATTGCCATTACATTCGATGGTGCCACAAAAAGAGCAAATGAGGATCTTTGACTCTGAGACTCCTCATTCCGGTAGACGAAAGATTATAGTGTCGACAAACCTCGCCGAGACCAGTGTAAGTACAAGTTGATACTGTATGGTCTGTATACATCTTGTGATTTGATATACTCACATTCCCTTGATTCATGTACTCTCTCAGGTTACTGTCGAGGATGTGGTGTACGTGATCGATCCAGGACTGACCAAAGGTACAACATACTCAGCTCATACCAACATCGCTGCATTAGAGACAATGCAAATTAGTCGCTCCAATGTTCAACAAAGGCGAGGCAGGGCCGGTCGTTGTAGACCAGGCAAGCTCTACAAATTATATTCCGAGTACGAGTTTTTACATGAGATGCGTGATCACGAAGCACCAGAAATGCTCAGGACACCCGTGGAAGAGCTCTGTCTTCAAGCAAGATCATTGAGACTACCTGGTCATTTGCCAGTTGAAGAGATATTACAGAAGGCAATTGATCCACCTCATCAACTTGCGGTTGAGAATGCTGTTTCTCTTCTGACTGAACTCGGAGCCTTTGAATCAAAGGATGAGATTATGACATCTTTGGGATGGCAATTGAGCCAAATGCCACTACATCCTTGTCTAGGAAAGATGCTATTGCTAGGGTCTCTATTTACAAAGTATCTGGATGATGACGAAAGTAACGGAAGCCTAATGGATACTCTCATAGCTGCTTGCTCTACGTTGTCCTTCAAGTCTCCATTTACCTTACCATTTGGCAAAGAAAAAGAGGCAGATCGAGCTAGAAAGCTTTATGGACAAGGCCTACTCTCTGATCATCTCCTATTTGCAAAGGTATTGAAAGAGTACAACCACATGAGTTCTTCTGGTGGTAGAGGAGAGATGTATAGCTGGTTGGATAAGAATTTCCTTTCCAAAAAGACTCTTGAGATGACCGAAAAGATTAAGATAGATCTACAGCGCAACTTGAGAGATCTCGACATGGATAGTGGAGAGAGCAACACTACTGGAAGAAGGAGTGGCTCAAAAGAGCCAGTCTCGAGGCCACTCATATCTGCAATCCTCGCATCATCGTTATCTATATCATTTACATCGCCAACCAGTAAGAAAGTAAACTCACTACACGGAGGAGTGGCATGTTCAGTCCACCCATCAAGTTTGTTATCAATGATTGAGTCCGCAGGAAATGATCGGACGTTGTGGAGGAGTTATAAGCATTTACTTCAAGGCCACGACAACGATGAGGTTGTTGAAAGTTTTGTACTTGATCATCCCGACAAAATCTTTGTCTTGTGCTGGTTTGAAAGACTCAAGACATCAGATGTTTACTTGAGAGATTGTACTATATTAACTGACCCTCTGCCACTATTGCTTCTATTACCAGGAGTACACCAGCGTGATAATAATAGCAAAGGAAATCTGAAGTCAGAAGAAAAGCATGCCAGCCCATATGCTGAAGACCCTACAATCTTTTCTGTTCAAGGTGGTGTAGCAAGTCAAGGCGGAGATGGGGAGACAAATGATTCACTACTGCTGAAAGCAAAAGATGAGACGACTGCTCATTTACTGTTTGACTTGAGAACAAAGCTGTCTATATTCTTCGATGCCATTCTATCATCACAGTCGAAAAGAAAGAGCAATACAAATGCTGAAAAAGATATTCAAGCAGTGTTCAATGGATTAAAGTCACTGATTGAGGAGTCTCATTCTCTTTACATGACAGATGTCAGAAGAGATATAACTGATGTAGATGTGTTAGAGGTTAGACACCTCCACAATTCAGCTGATTGTGAGATTCTCAACCCAAATAAAGACGAAGGAGATGACGATGATCATGACTTGGACCCACACACCTGGGAGCCAAGACGAGGTGGTGGCAAGAAGAGTTCTGATAGAGAGAGTTGGCGCCAAGGTCGAGGAAGAAAGCAAGGTAGAGGTGGCAGTTATCGAGGTAGGCAAGGCAGTAGCCGTGATAATAACAACCGATGGTAAAACATTCAACAAATAAAACTAACATTAAGCTTTGCTAGCAAAATACCAACATCTAATAGCCACACATAAAATAGCCACATACAAATCATCACTATCTATTCCCCAGCTAATTGTGATTTCCAATCAAGAGGATTGGCCACTGGATTTTGTACTTGTCTCGGATCTATCGGTTGAAAGCCATAGTTGTAGACCCCGCGTTGCATATCAATCTCTTCCTGTCTTCTCAAATCATCCATCGCTCGTCTCCATTCAACGTCTATTGGATTACCGACACTACCACTAGAATAGTCTGCCGCTGTACTGTCATCATTTATCGATAGCATATGTGACAAACTTTGTACAATATCAGCTCGAAGCTCTTCTGGAGTTGTCCCTTTGGTCTCCGGAAGAAAGATGATGACAAATATGATTGTCAATAACAGAGACAAGATAAATGGTACGAAGGAAAATGGACCGAGATATTCTTGTAGATAAGGAAACACCAGACCAACAATGAAATTGAATCCCCAGTTAACCTGGCATGAAACACTCATAGCTGTAGCGACATATTTTGCCTCGAACATCTCAGCCACAATGAGCCAAGGACTTCATTTATAGGCCGAATGAGAAAGGTGATGAGATGATGAGTATCCGGAGAAATAACACACCGCAACACAACAAATGGACTTACATTGGGCCAAGCCCGATCTCAAAGAACGACACATATGCAACGACAAAGAAGAGACTGGCCATTTTACTAAAGTATCCCAGCAGAGATAACACTAATGCAATCGAAGAGATCAACATTCCTCCGGCTGACCATAGGATGAGTGTTCGTCTATTGGTATTCTCCATCAGTAGCAAGGCAACATATGTAGCCAACACATTAATTCCACCGACAATAGTTGTACCCAATTGTGGATTATTAATCACGCCTTCAAAGAACATTGTACTATAGTAGAAGACGGCGTTAATGCCACTCAATTGTTGAGCAATCTGTAGCACAAGTGAACAGATGAGTAGCTTTCGTATCTGCTTATCCATAAGCATGGTTATGAAGGCCACACCAGAGCTTGTGTGTTCATCATCGCCATCACAAGCCTGTGCATGACTAGCACTTATGAAATGATTCACCTCTATCTCAATCTCATGCTCATATCGTAGCCCACGTAATTTCTTGATAATGTACCGTGCTCTACGAGACTTTCTATCTCGTCCAAGCAACCATCGAGGGCTTTCAATTAAGAAGGGAAAGCAAAATAGTAATATGATACTCGACAAAGGTGTCACGGAGAAGAGGATCCTCCATTTATGTTCAGTAGCGAATGGGAAAGCTAACAAGTCACTTGCGAAGATCCCAATCACCAAACAAAACTGAGTAAGTGTACCCAAAGTGCCTCTTAACGTCGGTGGTGCTAGCTCTCCCAAGTAGATTGGTACCAAAACTGACGAGAAGCCACTAGCAAATCCAACAATGAAACGAGCAATAGTAATGTATATCATATTCCTAGCAAACGTCTGTACAACTCCACCTAATAAGAACATGTAGATAACCATTGCCATACCGCTCCTTCGACCTCGTTTGTCGACAATCTTACCAGCAGCAATGGCACCAAACGGTCCTCCAATTGCAAAAACTGCAACAGCCATTGACCATTGGAATGTTGTATGTCCCACAAATACTACAGATGATGGTGAATTCATAACACTTGTATTGTATCCAACCAGGAATTGACAACACCCGGCCATGAATAAGGCAATGATCAATGGTGTAGTAATCACCACTGCATCTAATTCTAATTCTTCCAATAGTAATAAACTAGCATGACTTTTCCGTGAATCCATCTCGGCAGCTGTTAAATGTTGATTCGTTTGTGAGTATGCTTCTAGATCTGCTTCCATTGTTCCGAGATCTGCTGCATAATTTGCAAATGCCTTTGTTATATTCCGTTCCTTCTGCTGCATACCACTAAGATGAAGAAGAGGAGAGAAGAAGGAGTTCATTAGTATAATAAGATCACAACACATACACAACTCATATGTACATACAAACATCACTTACAAAACAGCAGTGAAGGGTACCATTTCATATAATTCATGCCTACCAAGCTGTAATGGCGTCAAGTAGGAGATGTCACTTCCAGCATGGACACTGTATGACTTTGGACCTAATCCCAGTGTTGGATTAACCATATTGGACATACCATATGGTTGAGATTTAGTTGCAAGATTCTGTTGTTGTTGAGTTGATGGATTTTGTGGAGGATGGAGTTGTTGATAGTGTTCCTGATATGAACATATGATATGCACAAGATTGTATTTGTATATGAGATCATGACTAGAAAGAGATAAAGGAACGTTTATATAAGATAGAGATAATTGCTTACCATCTGTTGATGTATAGGTTGGGAAGAGGTATTATAATTAGCTTGTTGATTACTCTGATTTTGATTTGCATTGTTGTTGAGTAATCCCTGTCTCTCAGTCTCTTCATCTGCATAGGCCGGACCGCCGCCGCCATTATGTTCCTGATGCATGATAATAGTTTATGTTTGATGTATCATATCTCTTTTACCGAAGACACTCGATTGCATCGCCTCCTCTTGAAGTATCAGATTTTGATTTGATTATTGATCATTGAGGACCATAAGGTTAGTTCTTAAAGATAATATAGATACTCTAAGTATTGACCTCAATTCCTTTGGACTTTGCCCTCTGCCCTTTGCATTGAGTTTATTTGCTTGGCATTTGAAAAGTTAATAGCTATAGAGATTGCTATTGACCGATTAAAGGCACGTACGCCCCATTACTCATTTTCATCGTGTTTGGTGCATCGCTGTCTCCTTTCGGCGCATCGGATGAGCAACACATTTTCATTTTGCAAATGAAAACGACAACCGACACAGATGCTTGATTTATACAAAGAATATTGGTACTTTAAGATTGGTAGTATTACAGATTATTAGATATCTTTAAATCATAATAATATCAGGAATATATTCCGTTCAATATATTAGAAGTTCCTTGTGGCAATTGAAGATGGCGTACGAGTACATGTCTATCGATGATATGAAAAGGTTTCAGAAGTCCAAGAATGATATGTCAAGCCTAAAACTTATACATAGGGCTGAAGAAAACGACCCTACATTGACGGAATTGATGATAAGTACAGGAGATGATGAATGTTTTGACCCGAGCTCAAATGTTCGTTTGTTGCGGCCGTCAGATTCTTCATATGAGAGTGCATATAATAGACTTGGAGGGGCTATTGCAGGAAATCTGCATCTTAGAACTTTGACCATTCATTTACTAGATGATATTGCATTGGATATTACAGATCGGGAATTCTTTGACGGTCTTCTAAGAAACTCATCGATAAAATGTCTTGAACTTGGAGGCGACAATAATGCGCTAATGGCAAGATTGGGACCAGAAGTTTTGGGTGCATACCATGCTAACAATAATCTGACACGGCTCTCTCTTGTTTTTGCTGATATGCGAAATGGAGATCTTACCACAACTAGTCTAAGGTGTTGCACATGCCTTGAAACACTTCATATGGTGGGATGCAACATAACTGATGAACAACTATTGCAAATTGTTGGAGCAATTCGGGGACATTATTCTCTTGAAGAAGTTAAATTTCCACATAACAGAATTGGTAATGCTGGGTGCGAGGCACTTGCTACATTGTTCGAAGACCCCAACTGCAATATACATACTCTTAGTCTCGCTAACAATCAGGTTAGTAATGATGGTGCAATTGCAATTGCCAACAGTTTAACCAACAATAACAAGTTACGGGATCTCCGCCTGCAGGAGAACTCATTTAATTATGATACCCAAGAAGTACATAATGCCTTTGAAAAGTTACTATGTAATACATCAAGTATCAGTGCTACATTTTCATCTAATCATACACTTCAAAAGTTGTATATTACCGTTCAACAAGTTTCTCACCTTACTGTGTTACTTCAAATGAATGAAGATGAGGATAAAAGTATTGTTGCAAAGAACAAGATATGTATTTATCACCCTCAAATCATGACAGACATGAAGCCATTTTACAAATGGGATAAGGACGGAGAACGTACTCTAAAAGCACTGCCATATGTAGTTGATTGGTTGAAGAAAGCGATTGCTGCTATTCAACATGAGGTGATAAAAATGCTTGCTGAGATGGCAGAAACCCCCCGGGGTAGGAGGTGTCGGGATCGGAATATGCTTACATGTGTATCATGTCAAGATATCGTTAGCGGGAGATATCTATCTGCAATCTATCAGTTTGCTCGGACTATGCCACTCCTGTTTGAGCCAATTTCTCGTATGGAAGTTGATGAGAATGACTAGTTGGGAAGAAAGTACTGCATAGATGATTATCTCTTTAGTTTCCATACTCCCAAAAAATAGCAAGCCCGTACACAAATCATGTCTCTCAGCATACCCAAACTAACTAATGCAAGTGTGAGTTTATTCACATCCAGCTTACTTCCATCAACTTCGTTCCAAACTACGCCGACCTCCGAAAGGGATACATCAAGTTTCTCTGCAATTACTACAAGCTCAGTATCAAATGCCCTGATATTGGTTATTGACAAATAAGTATGCATTATATGAGAAGTGTACAAGCAATAAGTACACGACACATACCAAACAAATATTATCTTACCATCGTCTCAAATGAAGATTACCAAACAGATCTGCAACAGCAGATCTTGTAAACAACTTAAATCCACACTGTGTATCCTTTATTCGAGGAGAGCATAAAGTCTTGACGAAAAAGTGAAATCCATACATGAGAATAGTCCTTAGCATACTTCGTGTTGCAGCACTTTCATCTTCTAAATGGGCCCTTGAACCAAAGACTGATGCTGGTGGTAAATATCCCAATTTGTTTTGCTTTTCATCCATTATACTTTTCATTTGTTTTAATACTTTTGGTAATCCATCACTAATATCTGTAGCACCATCGGCATCGACCATGAGACAGAGCTGACCTGAACTTTGCAACATGCCAGTTTTGACAGCACCACCCTTACCACAATTCTTATGCATTGATACTAATTTCACTATATCACCATTCTTTATATATTTTGTTGCATACTTTTGTATTATACGTTCGGTATCATCTGTTGATCCATCATTGACTATGACTAATTCACATTGGATAGGCTTTGTTGCATGACCGCATACATCATTGTATAGGTATGTTATATCTGTTCTATATGTATTCAAGTAGTCGAGAGTTGCACCCAACATTATTGGCAAACGTTCTGCTTCATTATAGGCTGGTATCACAAGTGAAAGTACATTGTCTACAAGTGAAGGAAGAAGGATAAGAACGAGAAATGATATGAAAATTATGCACATCACAACTTTATATACACCTTATATCACTCACCTTGACTGCCTTTCTTCTCATCGGCCCGACCAGCTAAAACAGTGCATGTACAACCAAGTTCACCTTCAACATTTGCACAATACGCTGGGTAGAATATATAGCATGCTGGCAATACACAAGCACTGACGCCAACTCCAATAAGAAGTGAGTTTGGTACATGATTTATTGTTAAATCAGTAAGAGCAAAGGAGTCAGCCGGTTGAATAATAAGAAACACTATGCATAAAATTAGATATTCCATAGCAATATACATGAGATTATATATTGACATATAGGAGCTACCGTGCAATTAGGTAAACATCCTTCGGTATCCTACCATGAGAGTGTAATTTATTGTGGTGTTACATCATTTGATAACTAATATATCCACACACCAAGTTAAACATATATTTGTAACAATGAGATGCTTTAGTAGTTCTATATTATATGTGGTAACCGCGTTGTTGTTGTTTTTCAGCGGTGTGAGCGATGCATTTACAACAACACAAAGCCCAATATGCTCCATAATCATAAGACATCAAACAACATCCACTTGGATGTCAACTCCATCTGAACAACAGGCAAGTGATGTTCCTGCAAATCTTGTCAACCAACAAGCTTTTATTACAGCTATTGATGTATTAAAGAAAGATATGGGTATGGAAATAATACCCGATGACCAAAGACCCATGTATGCTATCGGAAAGCTAGAATGCACCTTACCATTAGAGTTGGTTAGCGGTATAAGATTTGCAGACTGTGAAGCGTTAACTCTCATTAGTCAAATAAAACAAAGTGTTGTTGACGAGACAGGTATGCAATCGTTAGATACAATTGTTGCAATTCGAGCAGGTGGTGAAGGGGGATATGAAGGAGATGTTAATGGCAAGCCCATTGCTGAAACTGCACAATGTTATACCGATGCAATCAACCATGCAGTACAAAATAGTTTGAAAGGTATTGAACTTGAGCTTAATCGATTAGTACCATTAATGCCTTCTACTGATGATGCAGAATAACAAAAATGGGCTCAAGAAGTTAATGGTGCATATGATATGTGTACCAAAAGAAAATCACATTATAAACAAACATTTAACGTTAATTTTACTCCATCATCTTACAATGATAATGGTCACACATACCTCCTAACTATTTACACATGAGTTGAGATACTACTCAAGTTGGCGAATACACTTGTTGGCTTTCCAGCCTCCAATTCATCTCGTCGTTTCTCTTTGAGGTATGTGTCTACGGCATCAGCAACGCCTCTTCCCTCATGGATTGCCCAAACAACTAAACTCTGACCTCTACGGCAATCTCCACCGGCAAATACTCCCTCCAAACTGGTGCGGTAATCTCCATACAATGCATGAATATTACTCCTTTGATCCATATCTAGATCTAACTCTTTTGCAATGTAATCCTCAGGAGATACAAATCCCATTGACAAAACAGCAAGATCACATGGCCATTCACGTTCACTTCCCTCGATTGCCTTTGGACGTCCTTCACTTATATCTACATCCTGAGTGACGAGTGCTTTAAGATTACCCTCATCATCACCAATAAACTCCTTCGTCATGACTGCATATTCACGAGGATCCTTTCCAAAGACTGCCCGTACTTCTGCATGTCCATAGTCAATACCATAGACACGAGGCCACTGAGGCCAAGGGTTGTTGTCGGCACGTTCTGGTGGCGGCTGAGGCATTAATTCAAAGTTGGTTACAGACTTACAACGATGACGCATCGATGTTCCAATACAATCAGTACCAGTATCTCCTCCGCCAATAACAATCACATCCTTCCCAGCAGCAGTAATGAACTTTTCTTTGTCCCAATTAGATTCCAAGGTACCCTCCTTTGTCAATAGTAGACGTTTTTGATTCTCAGTTAGGAATTCCTTTATATTGAGGTTAGAGTATGAAACTGTCAGTGTACTGGAGAATGTGAAAAAGAATAACAAGATATTTTCACACTGTTATACTCATTCTTACCATTGCAAAATGTACTCCATTCAACTCTCTTCCTGGAACAGGCAAATCTCTAGGTTTGGTTGCACCCATACACAACGATAACGCATCAAAGTTTGTCCTCAATTCATTCACATCAACATTCTTTCCAATATCGGCATTTGTTACAAATTCAATCCCCTCCTCACGAAGTAAGTTAACACGACGATCCACAGTTTCCTTTTCCAACTTCATATTAGGAATGCCATACATGAGCAATCCACCAATACGATCGGCACGTTCAAAGACAGTCACCTTATGTCCCATTTGATTTAATTGATCAGCCGTGGCCAATCCAGCCGGTCCAGAACCCACAACTGCCACGGTCATACCAGTACGTTCCTTGGGAATACGGGGTGTAATTAATCCCTCATTCCATGCATTATCAACAATTGAATATTCAATATCTTTAATTGTTACTGGAGCGTCGACTAATCCGGCTACACATGCACCCTCACATGGTGCGGGACAAACTCGTCCAGTGAATTCTGGAAAGTTATTCGTCTTGTGTAATCGTTCAATGGCATCTGACCATTGACCATTGTATACAAGATTATTCCATTCGGGAATTAAATTATTCACTGGACAACCCGTGTGTGTTTGACAGAATGGCGTTCCGCAATCCATACACCGTGCCGCTTGAACTTTACGTTCAATTTCTGTATGTTTCTCTTCGTCACGACCTTCGACGGGGTTTAATTCTTCCCAATCTAGTACACGTTTCGATGGATCACGGTATGGTTCTTTATTACGTGAATAGTTGATAAATCCACGTAGTTTTTCAATTGGTTGATAACTTCCATCACGACGCTTTACTCTGATGTTTATTAGGAGGTAGTAATAGCAGATGGCAATTAAAAGATATGAGCATAAGATGTGCACAAAATTAATAAATGTGTGTATAATATATCTCCGTCCATTGCAATTCAATATCATACGTTGATATAATACCAATACACATATATACGAACTTACTTGGGTTCATTATCATGATCATAAATACCCTCTCTCCAGATTTCATGTCGTCCATCACTCCCAATTGGTGTAGCCTTACTTGATAATGACCGTCGTGCTACTGATGACGCTGCCGCTTGATTCCGTACTAATAGGTCACCGACCTTTCGTCTTGCTGTTGACGATGCTGCCAACATTGCTCGATATATAGCGCCGCCCTACTGCCGTCAATGATTGGTGGTAGTGAGAGAACTTTGCCGCATTCAGATCTTTTGCTTAATCTTATTTCGAAGTTTGGCGACCAAACTGTTAGGGTACTTCCTTAGAGAAAGGCTCTTTCTTAGTTACCAAACACAAACACAAAGTAAATTATTAGTGACCATGAACTTACTACTAACAGCTCTACTAACGGCTACGGCCTCCGCCGCCCCGGCAATTGTATGGAAGGGAGGTATTAATTCACCACCCTCAGGACCATCTCATATTTCACACGCAATCGATACCAACTCACTATTATCATCCCTAAACACAAACAACGAAAATAGTGCTGCACTATCAGCCGTTATATTTGTAGTTGGACGTAATGCCGATGGATCAGAGGGATTATCAACATTAGCATCCTCGGGTAAAATTCCTGGCGTGCAGGAGAAACATCGGTTAGCGCATGAGGTACATCATCATGTACAGGGTGTTGAATCCACACGTACCGTCGCAAGGGATGCTCAACGAAACTTGGGCAATGTTGCCGAGGTTACCATGGAGGAATTTACTAATAAGTTATCATCCATTGCACAAACTGAAGCATCAGTTGAGGGTGTTGATGTTAAAATTACCAAGGCTGAACAGAAGCGTCGTCGTGCAATCTCCGAGGCTGATGTATTAGTTGTTAATGTTGGTGTTAATGAAGATGCATCGAAAATTGATGCCGCTATTGTTGCCGCTATTGATTCCTCATCTGTTAAGAATGTTGTATTATCTACTATCCGTTCTACTGCCGAGGTTAAACATGCACGTAAACTTGCTGTTATGGATAAACGCTCGGCACCCAAGAAGACTAAATCTAATGCCGCCACCTCTAACGGTTCATACAATGGCAATGGACGTCGTTTAGAAGACGAGGGAAACAATGAGAATAACCAAAACAACAATAACAACAATCAAGATGAGGAGGGAATTTATTATGTCAATATGACACCTAATATCTTTGCTGGATTGTTGTTCTTCTTCATGTTTGTGTTTACGGCACATTTAGGATTAACTTGCATGAATATGATTGAGGGTCAGGATGTTTATGTAAAGAAAATGCCTGCTATTGGTAGGGAGGTTTAGAGTGTGTTTTATGGGTGGTTGAGGTGTAGGGGAAGCTTGAGACATTTTATGGAGTTTCCTTAAGTGGTGGAAGTTATTATATGTTTAATGATGGATCTTCGGGGTAATACCCAGAGATGGCGGTAGTGGCAAAGAGGTGCTGTTTGCATCTAAACTAAGTCACAAGCTGTTATTTCTAATGATTAGTTGCTTATCTTCAGCTGTTGGTTATTTGTATAAGGGGGAGTAGTGTCATCCTAATATGGCACCCTTGATATTCAAAACTCAAAATCCCTCGTAATTCAGTTGCATATTGTAATATATCCTATCCACTCCTACTCTCTACTAGTGCAATTACCAACATCCATACCATATGTAACCTCTAAATATCCTTTGCAGCTTTTTCTGCTTTTCTTTCCTCTTCCGCCTCCTTTTCTAAAGAATAACAAAATGCTAAATTCACGAGGTAAAATATCGGGGGAAGACATCCCTTGTAATGATCTTCAGCCTTCCAATGTCCATATACGGCCGCAGCAGCAGGAGTTGCTAATCCAATCCATGCAAATTGCTTTGGTATAAACTTGAAGATATCCCATAATCGTAACGTACATATTATCTTAGTAAGTCCAATAAAGATGAACAAATGCTTAACATGAAGTTCGAATGGTTCTGCATATACTTGAGCAACATCAACCATCTTCTTATCAAGACTGATAATACCTAATCCCATCAACTTTAGTAGTATTCCTGGAAGTATTGTTGCAGATGCAGAGAGTTTGACAGCAATGCGGAGGAAATGGGGAGAAGATGAATAGCTCGAAGTTGAATTGCCGTCGGTCATTACCGGAGGTGCTCCTCCTCTACTTCGACGGTTGATACTACTACGGCCATAGTATTCATTCACTGTAGGAATGTATTCTATTTCCACCATTGTATGAACTGTGTGGTCCTAAGATTCACGGGAAATGCTAAATCGATGAGTGTGATGGATGAAAAAAGATGAAAAGATACGGTTGTAAGTCGTTGTGGTATCCTAATATGTTGTTAGATTGGCAACGATGGTCTACAATATATATGCCTATCTATTGAATAGGTCCAAAGGCGCGTATTGATGCGATAGAGGCTGATAGTAATCTAACAATGATGAGGATGAGGAAGAGAGGTGATCTAATAAAAAGTTATCAACTGCCTCCTCGAGCGGGGGTCTCCTACGTATACTCATCTTCACACTGCTATTGCCGCATCAAGTAGATCGGAAGTAGATAACGATATGTCTATTGATAGGGGGCGGGGTCGTCGAAGGAGAATGAATGAGTTTGTTGTCGCTCCTCTATCGGTTGCTATATTAAAAAAAATGACAGAGATGAAACTCCTGTATATGCAGTTTTCAACAATGCTTAGAGAGGGAGTTGATGCTGCTTCTTTGCAATACCTATCATAAATCAAGAATAGTTGATGATCTATATATCCTTCAATCCTACCCCCCTCCTCTGTTATTGATCTAAATATACGATAAAAACGCCACAGCGCGGTAGTCATTCAATATAACAATATATGCAGAGACACTGGCTTGGGCGACAGCTGTTCTGACAATGAAGATGATGCTATTACATCTAGGTGCAGTTCGCGTTCGTGTAAGTGTTGTACCACTCGACACTTTATGTATACATATGTGTCATTTATGCACATCACATGCTCATCATGTCGATGGTATCCTCTAAATATAGCTTTCACACTCATTGAAAGGCAAGTTTGGTAACTTTGATGTTACACCAGAGGCACAACTAGAACATTGGGTGGGCTTGAAGCAGGGATTCTTCAATCTTTTTTGTAAGTACAGGAGTACATCTTTTGCCGAGACATATCTTGCTCTCCGTACAGAATCGATCATGATAACTCACATCCTATACAACTACATCTTGCTACTGTCAGACTACTCACTTGGTGCCTTTGCTGGGCCATACCGAACATTGAATGACATGGAACGATTTCAAGCAATGGAGCGTAATTCAGTAGAGAACGAACCCTTCTTTTTGCTCCTGGCTTATTCTTGGGTGCAGTTTGATATTCCTGATTGGGCTGGGACGGCTGTTGAATGGTATGTGTACTCTAGGCTTTTACACTTTGTATTTTACATGTTTCTTCGTATTCAACCATGGAGGGCAATCTTGTGGACTGTCGGTGTTGCCATCAACTTGGTTATTTCGTTTAACATCGTTGCATTGTCTATGAAATCGGATTCTGAGTTATAGTGTTGTTTTGTTTGTACTACATTTTACATGCCTTAAAGACATTCTAGAAATGATTTTCCAAATAATATATACTGAATACCCCATGTCTAGTAAAGGTGACGTTTCTAATTAACAAACTGAGTATCCCATGTAGGCACAACAATCCCCTCTTTAATCTTAATATACACTATATCCTTCCAACCAATCGATAGAGCACCCCCTCACCCACACTCCTCTCATTATACCAACAAAACAGCATTAACACAACCATCCAACTCTGGATTATTTGTAACCTGTGCCATTTTACCCCAAGCAACTTTACCACTAGTTGTTACTAATCCCAAATCACTAACATTCACTTCAATAATTGTACCCTTTGTCAACACACCCAAATTGGTATATAAACTACTACTTGGATTCTTCTTAACACCTAATATATCCAATTGAAAGCTCGTTTTAAGTTCAGGATGTGTAACATTAGCCCTCTTCATACGTAATCCAGTTGGTCTTATAAATCTTTCATACTTGGGTGCCTTCCTTGTAAAGTTATCACCCACGAATGTACACTTTGTTACAACACGTTTCCATGCTTTATTCTTCTTGGATCCAGTACGTTGTATTTTAAACATCTCATCATCGGCTACTGGTTTAACTTTTGGTATTGGTACCTCCCACTTACCAGCTTTTTCTTTCCTTTTTTGTTTCACTGTATTACTTAATACTTTGGCTCTACTAACACCCTCACGATCTAATAGATATGCAGGTACTGCACCATCAGCAACTGCTTCATCATTGGCATGTTTGTTCGATCGTTCATTATGTTGAGCTATTGTTTTACGCATTGTTGCCTTTTCTTTGAAACGACGTTGATTGTATAGTTTGGCACGTAGTCCGTGTACCTTTTGTGCAAATTCGGAACGCTTATGCACTAGACGTGCCTCGCGTTTACGCTCACGTTCCTCGGCGTCTATATTGGCACGGGTAGTTTTGGTAATAGTAATAGAGGTTATATAACATTAGATAAAAGTCCAAAGAAGAATAGAAATGCACGAGATGTGCATATCATTATATATTGCAAAGAAAATCCCCAGACTTACCAAACCGACGACCATGCAATTTGCGATGGCGTTCCATATGCTCGTGCTGCGGCATGATTAATATTGTTTATGCTTAATAGGGGAGATTAGAATAGTCTTTGTCTAGAGAGGAGATGATAATGATACCAGGTAAGTGGCATATTGTACTATGTGGCAAAAATTACTGATGAGGCGACCGGCGACGGACAGGACATGAAGGATTATCAATTTATCATTTGTTCCGTCGATTGCTTATCCTATCGACGGCGATATGTCAAAAGATATGCTTTAACTTGTCAGCTCTTGTGTAGATCTGGCGGTATGTATGCCTAGAGTGCTGGATATCCAATGGTCACCGCGAGAGAGGTCGAGAGTACAGTGACTCTCGCATCATCACAAAATTGCAATACAATGACGTATGATAGTTAATGGACCGATGAGCCCTACAAATCAAAGGATATAAGTGCAAGATCTACTAATTGCTTTGTTTGGATTATAAGTGCATATAAACATAGTGGTATTGGTGCTGGCCGCCGCCGACATCGTTTATAAGTATATTCGAAATGAGAAGAACTACAGAAGAGAGATATACATCTCGTGCACACAAACAACATTGCAAATCCGCCATCAAATCCTTTCGACAACATATGATACGTGTATTATCGAAATAATAATATACATACCAGTGCTCTAATGACGCAACAATTATCATCATACAGTTCATATTGCAGAAGATAGAATGACGAAACAAGTCGAGACATGTCTCATGCACAAAAATGTAGATACAAAACTCCAATGCAATATCACTACTTGCCCCGAGGAGCTCGGTAGTTTTTAGAGCGTTGCCGTATTGATTATCATATTGTGGACTGTTCAAAGAAGAGAAGACTTCGGTATCATATATGGAGATATAAAAGTGTATCAGTTTGTTATACACAATCAACAAATCAATAAATCAATATGGTATCATATCTGGTGGCCAATGTGCTGGTAGGTACAGCACGAGAAACTCAGATTCAATTACACTGGGAGATGCAATAGTTATACATAAGAAGGAACTACATTCACATTTGCCGGAGGTAAAAAGAAAAGTGATGCATGATGATACTGTCATCGTCTGCTTCAATATTAGTTCGGTATCCTCGGTATGATTAAGCAGTATCCGCGTGGGGTAGCACTGATGTATCTCTGTCATCCACGTCCCGAAGCTCGTCATCCTCAATACAATCACAACAATTAAGACGCGACAATAATCATTCAATCAAGCTATACAACATTTCCAAATCAATCTGTGTCCAACTACCATGTTATGCACACAAACAAACACCCTGTAAACGCAGAGCAGTATAGCGGTTGTGGAAAGTGGAAGATGAGATTGTTAAGTTGCGAGGTGTTAGCGCACGCACGTAAAGCTGTTGTGCTAAATATTGGGTTTGTCAGCAGCGCTGGGTGAAGGTCAGACCAAGTTGAAGTTGTATCTATTTTAGCACGCCACAGAAAATGAGGATTGAAATTTTCAGCTATCCATACACAAATATTGCAAAACACCAACCCGCACTCCCGCACCAAACCACAACTATAATTAAGGTTGCTATTGCAAAGATACGCATCCGTAGTAAGATAGACAAGGCCATTGCAACTCTACCCATCAATCTCCAAAGTGGTATCTTTAATTGCATATAGGGAGTATACAGACATACGACAACCATCAACAGCATCAACTATAACAATCTGGCTACAAAATAATAGCATCGTAGATAGTTAGATCAATAGTTAGATCATAAAATCAAGTAAAAATATAAAAAGCAAAGGTTATAAAATTGTCATAAAACACCAAATTGTATCTACAATCCTCTACCAATTTTTCTTCAACGCTTCCAGTAAGTATGATAAAACAAGAACAACAATAGCTTTAATTGAATGGTTACGGTACATATTTTTGCTGTCATGCCAAAAACAAACAAGACACTAGAGTGGTCACATACAATACCAACTAATACCGAGACTGTTAATCCAAACACTTCAAGCACAAATAGTAATCAAACCGCAGAAGTGCCGCTAAATAACAATAGTAGAATTACTGATGTTGCGGAATTAGATGATAGAACCATACAGATGTGGGTGAACATTAGTACTAAAACACATGATGATTCACTAGAGAATTGCCATGTTTGCAAATCCAGTGGCAGTGGTGAACTTATCCAATGTGACAACATTTTATGTCGTAAATACTTCCATCCATCATGTGCAGGAGTTGATATTAATACTCTACCATTGATATGGTATTGCTCTATTGCTTGTGAACACCAAATGATATCAACTGTCAACAAAAATTCAGCAACTGAACAACAGGCAGAGCCAAACACTTGTGCTTTGGAAGATGATGCGGCCAACTCAAATCAAGATGACACCAACGCAGATGAAGATGACGCTGTCAACAATATCTCTGCACTTGGATTCTTAGATATTGCTGCAGTGAAAGCATGTTTGTCAGCTTCTGATGGGGATCCTAATATTGCTGTAGACTATCTAATGAATGGCATTCCCCCAGAAAATGAATTGCCAGACAAGGACAACCCAAGAAAATTTGAAACCCAAGCTATTTCGCATGATCTCTCATCATTGCAATCAAAGATAAGAGATGTATCTTCTCAAAAGACAAAGAAATCAATTGGTATTAGAACAATGAATGGTAAACCAACTCTAAACAGAGCTTCAAGAATGCCTCCTCCTCCTCCTCCTGCTGCCGCTGCTGCTGCTGCCGGTATAAGCAATCTCAAGAGGAAACACAATGAGCTTATTTATGTGAGAATAGGAACAACAGAGCATGAAGCCTTTGAATTAGAAAATTCAGCAAATCCTGGTGAGCATGAAACAGTTTGGGTGGAATGGATTGCAACTGGTAAAAAGCAATGCATTTCTAGAAATCAAATTGTGAAGAATGGTCTCCAAGCATGGAAACGTAAACCACCTGCAAAGTTTTCACTAGTTGAGTGAGAAGTGATTTCTCTCAACACACTAGCAATTTTCTGCAAGAACATCTGAAATGTTTATGTTCCCTTAGTTAGCTTAATTAATGAGTAGTTCCTGCTGGGTGGTTTATAGGTAAAGAGAAGAGAGGTGCAAAAAAAGAACGGGGCTCACAATATTCCACCCAGCTTGTTCATTTTGTTTGGGTGTTCGTGTATAACAAGGTGATGAACACTCACATATTATTTAGCTTTAAAAAATAAGTTTCTCTTTAGTTTTGGGGGGAATGTGGGTTAGTGCGGGAGCGCACACATATGACATCCTCCCCCCCCCCCCCCCCCCCCCCCCCCCCTTCCGTGTCAAATTTCTCAAATGGCCCGGCTGTAAAATAAAAATTCTTGTTGTATTTCTTATTAGACCATCTGAACATTACATTCTATATGACTGATTTGACCACCATGTCATTCTTGCTGCCCATGTCTGTCCACATTTGTTCTCTTTTCTTTCTCGTTTTTTTAGTTTTAGAGACAGAGATCTCTCTCCGTCATCTAACAGATACAAACACACAGATGCCGCATCAATTGATTATGCTTTCATCAATTAATGAAATATAGTAGCAGCCATAGTTGAACATGTCCATAACATAGGCGAGAGATCCAAGGGAGAGAAGTTTTGTTTGACCTCACTCTACAAATTGCAAAACAATATTACGAGTTATAAGATAAGGACAATGCTTCTTCAACTACTTTACGCCCCTGGACATCTATCATAATTTACCAACTCTCATAATTTGCCCTACATATGAGAGGACAACTTATAACTTAGCCGCTGATAATTATTAGATAGGACTTTATATACTAAATCCAACACACCTATACTAATCAATATATCATGGGCAACGATCAATCCACCGTAATAGACGAAGAGCGTAAAATGCTTGAGTCATTATATCAAATCTCCGAAGGTCGTCTCGATAATAATGATGCAAACCATGTAAACTCCAAAGTTAATGCAGGTACCTCTGCACCAAACTGCCAACCAACCCATACAATAAAAGAAATCAAAAAGAGTAAAGAAGAAGAGGAACGTAAACGATTAGCCGAGGAAGTGAAAGAGGCTGAACGATTAGCGGGCTTATTGGATATCAATGATTCACAACATCAGGCATATTTAGAAGCACAGAAGAAGATGGAACGGTTGAATTCAGAATCGAGTAATGCTAGTAATAGAAGTCAACAACAACAGGCTGAGAAGGGATCGATTGGTTCATATGTACAAATGGCCAAGACTGGGTATCAAGAATTGGTGAATGCTATTATACGGTGAGTTTGTAAAAAGTTGGTGCACCTTATTCACTTTATGTCTCAATTTTGTTTAAAGGATGATATGAGGGTATTGGGGCACCTAGGATTATTTCATTGGAATAATGTGATCGTATTAACTGAGGTATTATTGGGGTGTATATTATATAAGAGAGTACGATAATGGGAACATACAATATATACAAACGGAATGAGAAGGTGCATCTACAAGTAACATTATCCTGTTGTTTGTGTATGATTCATTGTTATGTTGTATTGCTGGTCGGATTTTTATATATGCAGAGTTTTTGAGACGATATATTGATTCCACAATATATTGTTTGTTTGATATACGTCGTAAATTATGCATTATGCTCACAATTTCTGATATATACTATTTTATAAACCAGCCCACCACGTGCCAAATATCGAGAAGAACATCTTGGCCCACCAGCCTTCTCCTTCATGGGTAAACGATTTACCCGTACAGACTTTACATTACAAACAAAACAAGGATTAAACTTACAATGTTCACATTGGGAACCAGTGGAACGTACCGCTGTTCGTATCCCTGTCGTTATTTATATGCATGGTAATGCTAGTGCACGTGTTGAGGTCCTTCCACAATTGACAGTATTATTGGCATTGGGTGTGGCAGTATTTGCATTTGATTTTGCGGGAAGTGGTAAGAGTGATGGAGAGCATGTCACTCTTGGATATTACGAGAGGGAGGATTTAATGTGTGTTGTGGCACATTTGAGAGCTACGGATGTTGTTTCCACCATTGCCTTGTGGGGAAGATCGATGGGTGCAGGTGAGTTTGGTGTTTGGTATGTTTTTCAGTCCCTAAGTCCTGTGTTGCACCTTTTATATCACGCTAATCAATCTTGTGAACACTTACCCTCTGATGATAGTGACGGCATTAATGCATGGAGATCGAGATCCCAGTATTGCAGGGATGGTATTAGATTCACCCTTTTCTGATTTACGAACATTATGTGAACAAATGGTAGATAAAGCTCGTGATCAGGGTATCAATGTACCGGGCTTTGTATCGTCTGTGGCTATACGAATGATACGAGGTAGTGTTCAGAAACAAGCTGGCTTTGATATCAAAGATGTCAGCCCCATATCACATGTGCCGCACTGTTTCATACCAGCCTTATTTGTGGCTGCGGAGAATGACGACTTTATTACCAAATCACACTCGTTGGCATTACATGATGCATATGCGGGAGATGCTAATATGATTGTGGTAGATGGTGATCACAACTCCAACAGACCTAGATTTATGTTCGACTCGGTATCAATCTTCTTGCAGGCATGCCTACAAATCCCACCAGAGTGGCAATTTCAACTGCATCCTAGTATGAATGTTATGGCACCGCCGTGGCGATATCCAGGGGCACAGAACAAACGAGTACAGTCACCACCAGCCGCTATGAAACTAACACGACAAGAACAGATGCACAGCATTACATCACCCACAAGAAAACAATCAAATGTAGATGATGATAGTGATCTTGATATAGACGAAGAGGCAGCAGCTGCAATTGCGGCAGACCTAGACTTTGCAGATGATTCCAATGGTGCAACTATCGATGTCGAGACGCTGGGTATGACAAATGAGAGACAACAAGAAATCCAGGGAAGTCTCTTTAAAATGCTTGGTTCCGAGAACAAAGAGGTTAAACCACAACGTAGAGGCGGCCAACTGGGTAGTACATCTGATGATGTTGGTGATATCAAGGAAGAAGAAGAAGAAGATGAAACAGCCAATGCCAAGTCTGAAGATGATGATATCCTCGTCAGCTCATCTGGTTGAACATATGTAGCATCTTAAATTAGCGACTGCACATATGAGCTATTATTCAAGTCACTGCCAAAACATTTACGTTTACTACAGACTAATCAATCAAAGTCAAGGCCAATTGGCCTCTCTTTTCATCAATCCCCTCTAATCTAACTCGTACATTATCTCCAGATTCATACAACTTTTTATTGCCTTCTTCTACCTCAAAGCTTGCAACACCCACGGGCATAGACGGAATACAGCTTTCGCCACCACTCTCCTCGTCACCACTCTCTACACATGGCTGGACATAATACCAATTCCCAGTCTTACTCTTTGCCTTGATAATACCATCATATACATTGCCAATTAACGATTCGATATCCTCGTGACTAATCTGTTTCTCGAGTCTTGAAAGACGTTTATCAGCTTGCTTCTCAAGCTTGATCTCCTTTGCTTTCTTATTCTTTATACTCGCATCAAGCGTGACCATAAACCGGCCAGATTGTGGCGATACAGTCTTGATATAAACCTGTACATCATCACCAGCCTTTATCTCTTGTTCTTCTTCCATGCCCTCGAGCATATCTTCGAAGCGTAGCATACCCTGGAGATGCGGGTTGCACAGTTTATGAGGACGAAGAGAGGTAAACATAGCATATGTTAGTACATGTGGATTGCAAGGGCAAGCAAATAAAGGCAAAATGAAGGCCGAATGAAGTAGCCAAATTAACGAGACTTCACATTGAACACACATATGTACATGATAAAACAATACAAACGCGGACTTTCCAGCACTTTGATGATACCTCCGCCGAACTTTTTGCCTCGTTTCCGACCAACGGCGCAGTCTACAAATGCAGAGTTTGAGTGTTCACTAAGAGCCACAATCGTGGCATAATATGGACCATCCCCGACACTTAGTGAGTTCAATTCACGTTCGATACTTGAATCCTCAACTAGATCACCAGAAGGAATACCGCTACCGCCTTTACCTCGCACTCGAGTGCTTGTACCAAAAGTTCCGGTACCACCTAGTGCCACACCCTTTCCTCGTGGATCATCAGCAGTCAATACAAGTAATGGACTTTCATTATCACCCTGGGTATCATAACTATAAACAAAGGCATTCAACTCGTCACCTTGCTGGTATTTTTTCGCAGCTTCATCATATGGAGATACTCGAATAGCAGCCCCCAATGGCTCGGTAGTATACTTTGGCATCTTACCAATACTTGATGAAAGACGTACATTTGCCATACCAGTATGTATCATCTTTTCATTTCCCTCCAGTATATACCCATCATCTTCAGTCTCAGGACGAAAATGTACTAATCCAGCATTTGATGAGAATGATCGTGCCTGTCGTCTTGTTAATGAAGTAACAACCATTAAGTTATCATGTGTCTTTTCCATAAATGTTGATATACCGTACTCGGCTGTAATCCTTTCATCGAACAAATTCAATATTAATGACTCGACACTATCATATCCTAATTCGGTAGCATGGATACGTAAATCACCATGTAACTTCTTCTTATAGGCTCTACTAATCTTACCGACTGTAGCACCTACTTGACCATTAACGAATGAACTTGGCTCGCCAATTTGATGTAATATTGTCATTATGTTATATCGTACCATCCATTCACGATTCATACCTAGTATTGAACATGGAATTAAGATTGGGGAGGTGTTTCTTCTGCGCTTCTTCCATGCTTTTCTCGATTGATTAATGTCTCCTATTTGAATTCGTAAAGTTTGACCTGGAAGTAATAGAGCTAGCTCCGAGTTTGTACTTTGAGAATTAGTATTGATGATAGTATTGTCCGTGGTGGTGGCATCTAATTCTATATCACTATCAGCTGCATAAGATAAAGATGACAAAGTTGATGGCAAACTTGATGATTGTATCTTTTTGGAGACTGTGTTGCAACATGATGACGGCGGTGTTGTGAAAGCAAATGCCAAGCGATTTTGGCCTATTATAAACGCTGTTGCAATGTATGGAAGCTTCATGATTTAGATCTATTCAGTAGCATAACCTATGTATATATCAATGATTGGTGTGGTTATGGAAAAAAAAATGATGGCTAGGATACCATCCATAATTTTGCAACTTTGCATTATTATTCTCTACCTTGATCTCTGATATATGATATGGAAGGTGGTGTACAGAGCTCATTGGAGAATCTTCATATAAGTGGAGAAATCGATGGTACTACTGTGAAGGAGAATGATCCGTCAGGTGTGAATAGCTCTTTACAAACGCCAACAAAGAAGGATATCACGACATGTAATGATCATAATCCAATCCTCCTTTGCGATGCTTGGTATGGATTCCCTACACAGAAGCGACCTCGCAAAGAAAGAATCAATGCAGTTAGTCGACAGTTATCCAACTTCCTAGAGTGGCGAATGTCTTCATCGGATTCATCTGTGCAAAATTGTAAAGTATCTTTGTTAGGTAGTGATGGTGATGTCAAAGCAGTGAAGGATAGAATACATGAAATTACAAATGACAATACAGATCATAAAGAAATTGATAAGATAGATTTTCAATTCCATAATATTACTATACAGCAATACATTGGCAAGCAGGATACAGATGAGGATGTCGTGTATCTCTCTCCCGATGCCACTGATACATTATCATGTACCTCTCCACCTCCTCAAATTGTCATTATTGGTATGTTAATTGATAGAAGAATAACAACTGATAGATCTAGAAAACGTGCAGAGGAGGTATTAAAGATAAGATCCGCAAGACTACCATTAGACGAGTTGAATGTAAAAGAGTTATCAAACCAAGAGCCATTGAATGTTGATACCATACTAGAATTAATGCAAAGGTGGTATAGGAATTGTGATCAGCTAAAGAAGAATCATGATGAAAGTAGAGAAAAGATTACATCCTATATGTATAGAAAATGCTTTGTCAACGCTGCAGCATATGCTATGAAAACACAACGCGAGAGACATCCAAATAGAACTGTGCACATAACTAGTAACGAATAATACTTCTTACGAGAGACTTTTTGTTAGTACTCTTCTTAAGTGATTGGCTTGATTCTTATAATCATTGTATTGCAACCCAGTCAATTCTTCACCTCTCTCAAACTCATATAAATGCCTCCATCTTTAAGTGATTACATACGACCTTCATTGCAAGTTCCATTCTCTTCCTACTTACTACCTCATCTTCATCATGTCCGTGTACAATCAAGTCTGCATTGTGTTTTGACGGCTCAACAAACAATTCATGCATAGGTCGGACAGTTGTCGTGTATTGTGATAGAATATCAGGTAAGGTTCGTTTCCTTTCTACTGTGTCACGTTGGATTCTTCTCATTAAACGTATATCCCGTGGTGCATCCACAAACACTTTTAAATCCATCAAACCAGTCAATTCTTTCACACTCAAGATCAATATCCCCTCAACCAGTATCACCTTTTTACTATCAACAACTCTTCCACTACTTCTTCCTTCATCGTCAATCTCCCCGTCTTTAAATCTACAGTGCCTTTTAAAATCATACCGAGGTACTATAACTGTTTCCCCCTCAATTAATTGCTTAAGATGTTGTATTAATAGATCGGTATCTAGTGCATTGGGATGATCAAAGTTTGTCTTTGCTCGTTCCTCAAATGGTAGATGAGCAATGTCCTTGTAATAATCGTCATGTGATAAATGAGTGATATCATCGGCACTACCATCACTACCCTCTTTCATATCCCAGCCGGTACCTCCACATGCGGAGTATATACTCTTTGCAAATGTGGTCTTGCCAGCTTGATATTAAGTATGTTATTTATATAGTTTGGGGAGAACATAACCATTGTGTGTTTAAGTAAGATACGTTTGTTAGTTATGGAAGAACATTTTCAAGTGTTTGAAATCAATGTATCCTTACCTCCCGTACCCCCAGCAATACCAATTATTAGCGGTTTCCTCTTAGATGATTCTGTAGCTGCCATTATTCCGAAATATATCCTCCTTCTTCCTTCTACGTTTGCCAATACCATCCAACACAACAAGTTAAACTAGGAGGGACGAGGAGGAAGTAAAATGATAATGGCGATACAACGTTTATGAGTGAAATTGAGCATGATGGTTAGCTACGACGATACTTAGTTAGACTCGGTGCCTATTAGATGATGTGTATATGGAGGTTCAAGTTCTTCATCATAACATTGCTTACTTTAAGTACTGAGGTAGTAGTATACTGTCTCGCCTATCCAGCATCAGCGCGTTATGGAAACTATTGCTATTGCAAAAGATCAATGCCAAAACATCAACTTCTTATGTCTTGCAATGATAACATCACGGATGAGGGAGTTGGTATCAGAGACAGCAGTGCATCTATAGAAAACAATCAATATAACTCCATGTTTGATAATGAGGATGATATTGAAATGATAGAGGGGTATGAACATATTCATCCAGATATTGCTAGATTGCTATTAACTAAAGCTCCACAACTGCTAGATGAATCAAGATTTCTTGTGGAGTCATCCACACTAACCTTACAATACAGAGGAATACGAGACAATAACAATGATAACGATACAACAAATATAATATCTATAGAAGAACTGGCATGTTTAGCGGATAATTGTGAATGTGCAGTTTATATATATAGAAAAAGTGCACATGATGTGCACATCTCAAAGAAGATATTTGGTTTGATTCGATTATCTGAGTTGAATGATTCTTCTGCAGAACAAGAACCAGCAGTATTAGCTGCAACTATGATTGCATTGAACTTACTTGAATCATCAATACGATCTCATGTAATGAGTAGCAGATCAGATATCAGTAGAAGGAGAAAGGGAGCACCTTTGTTGAGTGACATGATAAAAGAAATGGAGTCAACAAGTGCATCTGATTTAGTACCGATATTAAGAGCGTTACTCCTACCTACTCGATTCGGTGGCATCAACCTACGGAACCTAGTATCACATGGATTTATATCTTCAATTGATAGACGTTGGTTATCTTTGACATTAGTTTTGATACAATCTGTGGATAGTTTTATCACAACTTCGCTTGAAACAGAATCAGTTCGACATGAGAAATCATCTTTGTTACAATATGAGCCAATGGCAAGACAAGTTCAACATGGTAAAAGCATACTCTTATCAGATGGGTTAGATGACTTGGAGATGAAAGCTGGTGGCTTCATTCCCCCTTCTCATATGAATCTATTACGATTTAGTCTAGATATGTTGGTACCAACTTCGCCAATGGCTGTTAGTGAAAAGAGCGACACAAAACAGCAATCATCGCCTAGGCATTCCCTTACAGCAATATTCAACACTGTAATTTGTTCCCTACTGGAGCACTCATTACGGCTACTCTGGTGCAAAGCTAATGACCGTCTTCGTGATTGTATCGCTAGGCCGTCCGAGTACTATGTCACACTCGATGGACACGGCCAACGAGACAGACACGAGGTCATGGTTACACCCTTCTTGAGTGATGATAAGACAAGAAACAAACTCATCCAAGTGATTGGTGCAGAGACGATCACCTTGTTAACAGACCTGTTTGCAGCACCATTAGAAGCGCCGAACATTCGCTCGGCACTTTGTCATGGGAGGTATGATGACGTTATTATATCAGAGTTGGAAAGATTGGTTACAGCAGAAAGTCCACAGAGCAGTGATACAACAATACTGATGGATCATGCCGCTTGTGCTCTTATATCTTGCCTCGAACTGATAGTGTCGAATGTCTCTGGTGAGTATATAGTAGAAAGACAATTCAACTATAGACCAGTATACTCATATACAGCGGAAGCAGTAAGAGATCTGAAGGATGTTCTTCAGAATCTTGAATATCTTGAGTCTCTGGTGAAGAATGCCCTGATTATCAATTGCATAGAGTCCATGGAAGTTCAACATCATAAACTCTGTGAAGATATGCAAGCTTTGGAGATTGACTTGGAGTCGATCAAAATAATGACTTGTGATGTATTTGGAACCATGGAAAAGACTGAAGACGAGCCTTTGAATTCCGAAGATATCTACACTGAGCATCAAACCAATACTATGTTGGCAGATAACATTGCAGCTCAAGCATTGATTTCGGATGTGTCACAATTCACTAAAAGCTATGTAAAGGGAGTTGAAGAAAGACTAGTTAACTTGGCAATGCATCCAACTAGTACTAAAGATCGTCGTATCTTGAAAACATCGACTCGATTCTGTTCTTTGGCCAAGATATGTTGCAAGTTGTATACATTTTCGGTCTATGTTTCGTTGGTTTCAATGAAGTATGAGTTAGACGGCAGTTGTTTGGATGATCAACTTAGTAAAGAAGATCTTATCAAGGCGGTTGAAAGGACAAGAATGACAGTATCAACGTTTGATTCCTACAGTACAACAAATCTTGATCGTTCGTTGAAAGCTTTACAGCAATATCTTCAAGGCAAAGCAGTGAAGAAGATTATACTTCAGAAGAATCAGACATATAAGATAACCAAATTATAGTTATATAATAGCTAACGGCGGAGTAACTTAAGATAAATTAATGCCCAGTAGATCATCTCGATCTCGCTATGTCGTAGTGGTCCCGTGACAGTTTACAAACATGGTGGTCTCGTGACATTTCGAGAAACCGTGCTTTGTTTTTTGAATGATGAATGGTTGATGATTGATGATTGCAAAGCGGCAATTCGTATCGATACTGTTGCTCGTACCGTCTATTTATCAGCAGGCTTTACGGTCTTTATATCGGAGAAAACCTCGGTTGATAGCGGTCTAGGATTTTATATGAACCCTATTACTGAGAGGCACAAAATAATACATAATTTTTGCAATACTAACATGACAAACAACTCTTTGATAAATCTATTGTTGATTAGTTTGGCAGTAGTATGTATCACATATCAAATGATATGGATTACAACACTTTGTAGTTACAATTATGACATACCAATTGGAAGTGTGAGCTACTCAAGGTTGATATCGGGTAGTAATAATGATACCTCTATACAATCATCGGATGATATATTATTTAATACAAAGATGGATAAGTTAACACAATTGACAGAGGCACCAACCAACATTTATGTCCTTGGAGAAAGGAACAGCGGTACAAATTACGCGGCTGCGACGTTACGAAAGGCATTTACACCACCAAACAAAGTAAATCCATCACAAACACATGAATATTTCTCAGCTAATATACCTGTACTTCGTCATAAGCATATGTTTCGTCATACATTATTAAATGAAACGGAATTAACTGAAATTGCAAATAGAAGAGATATATTATGGATCTTTGCAGTCCGATCTCCATGTGAATGGGCAGAGGCCATGAAACGACTTCCATGGCATGTTTGTAAACCTAGTAATATATCAAAAGAATGTCCAGGTGCTAAGTTTGTTGGGTTTGAACATCAAATGGATATGAGAAAGTATACATTGGCTGAGTTCTTCCAATTGGAGTGGGGTGATTGGCCAGAGTCTACAAACTTTCGTAATATGAGCTTTGTTGGAAAAGGTAAGTGATAGGTAATTATATGTTGGATATTGATATTGGTGTTGTCCATCTCATCATACTAACATTGATGACGATCTATTTTATAGACTTTATGTATAAAAACATATTCAAATTAAGAAAGCACAAATTAATGATCATGCGACAAATTATGGATACGGTTCCTCGAAATGTAAAGATAATTCGTCTCCATGAACTAGAAAAGAGCCCAGAGATATTCATTCAGGTGAGGATATTAATGATGTTTTACTTTATGCGTCGTTTACAGGGTATCTTATCTTTTCTATGACACTGTGTGTATAGAACCTTCTTCTTGAGTTCAAGTTAACACTAAAGAAAGGATATACACCACAGCTTCCAAGCACAAAACTGCATACAGAGAAATGTCTATCTAGAGAGGAATGGGATATTGCCCAGAAAGAGATTGACTGGCAAGTAGAGAGTAACTTTGGGTATTCATTTCTTGATTGTCATTTGTGTTACTAGTCAGATTATCAGATTTAGCATAGCCGAAACTCTCATGAAAGATGACATACTGAAAACATATGACATAAGTATAAAAGATTATAACGCGTAATAGTTATCATAAAATTAATGTTAGTTATATGATCTATTATAACTTGTCAAGCCCAACATATGACATTCTCTCAGTCATCCCCAAGATTTATGAAGACTTTGTTGCCCTTTGTATTCGGCTTGTCCTTTGCCGCAGGCTTTTCTTTGATGGGAGATTTCGGTAATGATTGCAGTGAATCAACGTTCTGTGATTTGCGAGCACTACCTTTTCGTCTCTTTCTTGAACTGTGTGTACTCTCTTGACTTTCCCAAGCTTGGGTTTCGAGATTATTATCATCATCTTCATCATCAGAATCATCCAATAAGTCAGGAGAGAGGTCTGCATCGTCATCGTCATCGTCCATCCTCCCTTTGTTACTTGGTGTATGTAGAGTTGACTCTTCTCTCGTCTCATTCTTAAATCTTGAACTACTAGTATCTATACTGGGCTGCTTCATCATCATATTGTCATCTTGTGATGCCCTTTCTGCGGCCACCATTAGTTGAGATTTCGGAGTTGGGGGTCTCTTTCGCTTTCTTCCACTCTCTTTTGCTAAAGACTGGCTGTTGTCGTTGACTTTACTATCCTTGAGGTGATCCTGTGGCGGCAATTGAGACGATGTCGTTGGTTGTTGTTGTCGCGGTGATGGTTTTTGCTGCTGCTCAAATTCACGTTCTTGTAGTTCACGTTCTCGCAGGATGAGTTGTTCTTTCATCTTCTCAAGATTTTGACCCTCAGAAGCATGTGCTCGTTCTCTTTCAAGCAATTCGCTCTCCTTCAGCCTAAGATCACTCTCCCTCTTCAACATCGACTCCTGCTCGTTTTTAGACTTCTCAAATTGAGCAATCTTTTGTTGCAATTCTGATTCTCGATGAGCTAAAGCCAATATATCAGCTTGAATTCTACTTTCTTTCTGTTCGTCAGATACATTCGTCGAAGAGCAAGTAAAAGATTGACGATCATCATGTGAAGTATATACAAATGTTGATATATTTATGGCAGGTTGGATGAATCTTGAATTGTATTTGCACAGCTCGTCTATATAGCCAACATCATTCATTTGTGTCAGATTTAGTAAGGATTGAACTGAGCCATTAAATTGATACATACGGCTATTGCCTTCTTTATTAGACGCCTCGATGTTCAAGATTGGATGCTGTAATCTAAACGGGCCTTTGTTGCTAGGAATAGATGATAGCTCACCAGCGCACAAGAGAGAACCCAACAGACTACACCACGACGATGCCCCCTTAAGGAATGCGTTGCCACTGATGAAGGGCTTGGATGCAAACTCAACCGATCCGTTTGATGTAGTATTTAAAGTGATTTCAATGCCACCTGTGAGTAGCTTATGAATCACATTGGCAAGGGCCTTGTAGTCGTGTTCATATTCATCAGTATGAGATTCATGTCCTTGTTGTTGATTCACTACTGCCTTGTAGCCAAAGCCTGTAAGTTGTAAGTACCACTGATCGTCTTCACTTTGCTTTCGTCTCGTCTTCTTCTTGCCGCTTGTAGACTGCGCTTTCCTGACTACTAAGAATGAATCAAGACTAATTTCGTTGTGGACCACACCACATGAATGCATGGCAGCCACAACCTCAATTGCTTGAAGAGATAGCGTTGCAATAACAGTCTCAGGAATCATTCCAGTCTGCGAAGACTGATGGAGAGAGAAGACATCTTTCAACGTGCCAAAGATCTCAAACGAGTCAGACGTATCAACGGAACCTGCACCAATATTCAATGACAAAAACTTATTGTTGCTGACAAATGATGGTGCCTCATTACTAATGGACATTGGGCTCGGAAAGAAAGAACTTGTTGGTATCATTTTATCAGAAGTTAAAGACTGACGAGACCCAAACTTTTCAGCTCGTGAAATAAGTTCAAAGAGTACATATGCCTCCCACGTGATGAATTGGTTGTCTTCGATCGTTTGGTTTCGTGCTGTCGCTGATCGAGATGCTTTAACATTATCAGCTGTCTTCTTGGCCGTGTTGTTCGTGCTATTAGGAGTTGTGGATGTCACTAACGGACTCAATGATCGCTTCCGACCTCTCTTCTTGGATGATTTTGAACCTGCTTGAGTATTGAAATAGTCCAACCACAGACCTTGCGTTTGAGCAGCGGCTGCATTCACAGATTCATCAATAAGCTCGTCTGAAGACAGCATCCTTTGATAAGAAGATAGGAATCGTTCTCGTGTGGTGGTGAATACTGACCCTTCTTCAATTGAGGGCGGTAGTTTAGAATCAACCGAGTGCGTGAGCTTCCTTCTCTTGACACTTGATGGCGGCGGAGGAGCTCTTTCCAAGTGGGTGACTCTCGACCCTCGAGTGGATGAACTGCGAACTGATACATCATCTTGATTGTTTGCGCTTGTGTCTACTTGAGTAGAGCCTCTCTTTGTACCCTTCTTTCCCCTAGGAGAAGCTGACAATACTGATATTGTTGACTCTAATGATTCATGAGAATTGCACCTTACCAAACGAGAGACGTGTGATTCATCGTTTACTTCTTCATCATTCTCAACTTCTTCTGTATCAATATCAAACTCATGTCGTTGTGAGATAATGGTTTGAAAAAGCCAACCAGTTGGCAATACCTTTCCACCAGCACTCTCCACTTTTGATATGCCTCGTTCTTTTAATTGAGACTTTGTGCTTGGATCACTAGTAAGGATAATTGTCTTGAGTGGATTAAACGTATTCGTCTTGGATAAGGATTTCAACACATGTCCCCCTGCCGCTTCGATGACTTTGTTCAGTGGAAGAGGGAAATGATTAGAATGATATAAGTGATCGATATTATTCAAATAACAATAATCAAACATTTGTACTCACTGAGATGCAGCTCCTTCATAGTAGGTGCTCGATTTCCAGCAACACCTGCACAAATATAAACAGACCAACCTCCCAAAACACCACCCCTTTTCTTTCGAGCTAGTATCCCATTGCGTATAGTTTCTTCCATTGAAAATTCATACCGTTTCTCAGCCTCCCTATCATTCAAAAGAAGATAACCATCCGTATCTAGCACACGTTGAGATGCGGCGGACTGTTCAAGCCATTCAATACTGAGTATTTGGGGTGTTCTGCAGACACATATCATAAGCTTTGGTGTTCTTCTGAGTTTTACTACACCATCACTGACAATAACGTGAGTGGCCATATGTGCATCTTCGACGGACTCAATATACTCGGCACCAATCGTTTCAATCATCTGCATATGCTTTTGTGTAGCAGTAAAGCCAGTGAACATTAATCGGACCGTTTCCTTCGCACCTTCGCTGCGCTTCCTTGTTTTAACCTTGGTGTATACCTCCTTGTTGTCAAATGGTGATTCGTCAGAACATAAAGGTGTCTCGAGATTACTCTTCTTGTTTGAACGTCTTCCTCGACGAGAGGTCTTTGGCTTGGCTGTTTCCTTTGGAGAATCTGTTTTGAGAGGTACATCTTCCTTCTTCTTCTTTGTGGCAGTTTTGGCCTTCTCCTTTACTGCAGTTTCATCCGTGGCTTCATTGACATCAATTTCACCTGCTTCTTCTCCATCATCAACCTTCTCCTCCTTATCTTCAGGCTTACCCATTGATCGTGTAACACGTTGAGGAGAAGATGATTGATCATCCTGCATCTTTTCTTTAATCGATTGTAACTCTTCTGCTGGCAAAAATGACCATTTATCATCATCTTGCATATCCATGCCATCATTATCTTTTGTTATTGGAAAATCTGCCTGTGGTGCTTTATTCTCTGCAGTATCATCTTTCCCTGCTTTTACTTTTTCTTCAACATTTGTAGCTTGATGTTGTTGTTGTTCCTCAGATGTATTCTTGTTAGTTGTTGGACGTTTCTTACGCCGTGAACGATGCATCTTTCTCGGAGAGCTGTTGATACCGGGATTAGATGTAGCCTGTTGTTGCTGTTCTTCGGGCTCTTTCCCTTGTTGTTGTTGTTGCGGTTCATGGAGAGCCTTTTTATCTTCTTTAGGCTCAATATCAGGTTGAGTGGCAAGTGAACCAGTACTCTTCTCCTCATTTCCTTTATTTCCTTTTTCACCGCCATCAACTATAATACTATCAACAGCAGCAGCAGCAGCAGCAGCAGTAGCAGCAGTAGCAGCAGTAGTAGCGTTAGAAGCGGCAGAAGCAACCTTCTTTAAACTATCCTCAGTCAATGTCCCATCCTCAAGTAACTCATCAACCTTCTCCACAATTTCAAATACATAATCTATATCTCTTTTAGAACTTTCATTCATTAACTCAAATAACTTTGTTTGTAATATTTCATTCTTTTTATTATCATCAATTGTATCATCATCATTATTTTCATCGAATTCGACATTATTTGATTTTTTTGTATATGTAGTATGTATAGCTGATAAAGTTTGTATAGCTAATGTTAATGGTGTTTTAGTTTTCATTTCCATTGTTTGAGTTGCCTTTATACATCTATTGTAGAGCCATTGTGCATTACTTGTACTACTATTGTTTGATATTGTTGGATTGTATGTATTTGTTTGTTGGGCTAATAGTTCTGGCGGTGTTTGATCGTCTTCCTCTTTTTCTTTGTCTGCTTCTTCTTTTGCTTCTTCTTCTTTAGCAGGCATATCAGAAGTCATCTCATCTTCATCCCGCTGTAACGAAGGTCCCAAACCAATAAAACTACTGATACCATTATTATTGTAATCTGATGATGCTCTTACATCATGTTGCGGAGCAGATTTCTTATGTATTATATCCTGTACAGAGAATGATGTAGTATTGAATTGTAATTGATTTAAACATTCTTTATTCTGGGGACGGATATGTATTGTTGTATTGTTAGATTGTGCTGCTGCTGTTATAGAATTTGATGCTTGTGCTATTGATGTATTATCAGCTTGGGGTTTAGTTGTTTGTTGTTCGGAAGATTTTGTAGTTATTTCGTTTGTTGATTCGGATGCTACTTTCATATTATTATCCTCATCCTTCGACTCTGAAGTCACCGCACTATCAACCTTATCATTTATTGATAATTTTAGAGTATCACTATTTATATCCTCGACTGTATTGTTGTGTATGGCAGCAGTATTATTCTGTTGCTTGTGTTTGATAGCAGTCTCTAAATTGTTCGAAGTAGTTGTGGCAACATTATTATTGACGGCAGCTCTACCGACCCCGAACCCCCCACCAGGCCGTGATCTCGCACGACCTCTACCACGCCGTGGTACTATATCTATACCGTGTACTCGAGGCATTATATCTTATCTACTCCTTACTAAAATAAGGATAAGGACTTGAACAATGACAAAAGGAATAGGGAGTCAGAATTGGAGGAGAAAAGGATGCCACCTCTGCACTAGAATGAGTGACACTTATTGTAGTCTAATAAAAGTATTATATGAATTGTTTGATTTAATTATTGTCCTGGTATTCAATTCTACTTCTCTCCTTGATACATACAACCTATTAATCACAATGACAATATCCCAGATATAAAGTAAGACTCCCAATGCTTACAAGTGGAATGTTATTATTTTTTCGATTTTCGAATGAAATCATAAATTTGATTGCTTTGCAATATCTACATAGGAGTGGATGGATCTACTGCTAGAGTGGCATATTGATTTCCGACCGTGTATATAAGAGCCTTGTATTGGTCTAGTATTTTTTATATTGTATGTCTGGGACGCTGTCCGGAGGACCAAAAGTTATATAAAAAAATGAATGAAACTGAAGTAACAAAATTATTTACAGAGCTTGGTATTAATAACCAACAAGCTGCCACTCTTCGTACAATACTCCTTCCCGAAGCACGTGTATTACTTGATAAATTTATGATATCTAACGCTGGTAATATCGAGGAGGAGACTGATACGGCGTCTACTAAAAAAGAAGAAGTTGCAAATCAAGATTTGCCAAGTGAGGAAGGTGCACCATCATGTGAAGATAATGACAGTGCATCAATCGCTATCGACAATGGCTATACAGTAGATGATACTAGCAGCACAAATCTAGAAATAGAAGGTGTAGCATATGATGATGATGCATCATTAGCCACTGAAGATTCAGCCGCTACCGGTAATGGCTATACCTCAGATGATACAGTAAGTCAGGATAATGAAGATTCTGCCAATGGTTATACCCCAGATCGTACTGTTAAACAACGTATCAAGAACTGGGGTATATACCAAAGACATGCTATTAGTAGACAAGTCCAACAATTATTTGACGTTGATATGACAAATAAGCCGGGTAGGAAACGATGCAAGAGGATTTGTAACATCCTAATTCGTATGATTAATGGTACTACTCCAATGGATGAGATGGAAGAGTGCAACACAGAAGTAGCTGCTGGAATTGTGAACGCACATAGAGTTGCTCTCGGTTTTGGCAGTTACGTCGTGAAGGAGAATGAGTGGAGAGAATATTCAAAAAAGAAGAAGGCTCAACGAAAGAAGAAGGGCATGGGTAGTAGAGGTCCTCTACCCGACATGTCCCAACCAGTGGCTGACATGTCAGACGAGTTTACTGAGGATCATAAACTCACAATGATCGATTACGTCAATTTCTGTATGGATATTCAAGGTAAGACTAAAGGGAAGATATTGTATGTCCAAGAAAAAGAAGAAGGAGATTCTGCTACCCCACATGATAAGAATAATCATGCTGAAGAAAAGGGAGAAGATATCCAAGAATCGGAGCTTGCCGTAACACAAACCGAAGAGGACGGGGACGGAGGTGTTACTGTTGATTTATATGAATATCTCATCAAAATTAGTGGTGAGGATGCAGCCATTCTCCGTCCTGTACTACATCCCAAAGCACGTGAATTACTTGATGAATTAGTTTCTGATGGTACCATTGAAAGTACTGCTGCCACGGAGAATATGACAATAGTAGAAGAGGGTGCAGTAACTGTGGATTTATATGACTTACTTGTCAAATTAAGTATTGAAGATGCAACCCATCTTCTGCCTGCACTTCATATCAAGGCACGTGAATTACTTGAAGAATTGATATCCAATGGTACCATAGTCTCACCACCAGAAGAAGTTGCAACAGATGGTCAAGACAATAAGACGAGTGAGAAGGCTTCAAGTCCGACAAGTACTGTGGATACACCAAATGATGAGAGCAGTAGTGTTAAGCCATTGCTCAGTGGCAACACCCCAGATAATACTTCTACAAATCTAGAAGTAGATTTCAAGGAGAAATGTATCACCAAACGATCCAGCGAGAACTCATTGGATCCTGATGTTTATGGTATGACAAAAGCTTCCAGTGAAGTTCTACAAAAGCGTAGAATTGTAAAGGTATCAAGGTGAGTTGTCGTTCAAATAATGTGTACTTTACCTATTCTAATTGCTAAAATGCTAATGTATATTCTTCTAGACACAGTCAAAAGTTTGGAGGCGGAAGAGGTTCAGTGTCGGCAGCGGGTAAAATGAATAGTTCAGATGAGGAAGCACAACTACACGAGACTGAAATATTATGCAAAGAAGTATTGGCAAAGGAGAAAGAAATATTATTGCATAGTATCAAACAAGAACGTTTTAAACAGGAACAATTACAGGAAGTACTAAAACAAAATGAAATTGAAAGACAAGCTGCACCTTCGGATGAGAAATCAAGTGATCCAACCGCAAATGCACTACCTAAGGGGTCGGCGTGGATTCCAGATACACCAAAAGAGAAGAGACCAAGTGATCAACCTAATATGCATCCAAGGCTTGGAAATTCCTCAAACAATACTCCAAGTCAAGAAGTTGTAAAGAAGCATGTCACAATGGACAATTCACCCTTTAGTAACATCCTCGCTGCCGTAGGCACTCCTCTCCTTTCCTACCTCGCACCACGAGAGTTGTTTTGTCTAGGCCTTACCAATCATTCTGTAGAATCGGTCATCACTGAAAGTCTCTTTGATGTATACCATATGCAACATCAACATCGTCGTCGATTCAAACAACTAGAACCACCAATAACAATTAATGAGATT
>Ga0214477_100094_pt1 | contig 57548 bp, 42 predicted proteins | sample M1_20Mar14CPVII9_FD_165058 | JGI IMG/M metagenome (GOLD analysis project Ga0214477, IMG submission 165058) | Marine eukaryotic communities from Monterey Bay, California, United States - M1_20Mar14CPVII9sort6BwellC16 | ecosystem: Environmental > Aquatic > Marine > Unclassified | place: USA...
TTGCAAGTGTGTTGCTGTGTATATGTAATTATCAATGATAATTCCTTCTCCTTGCTCGGCCTTCTTGTCTGATTGTACTTCGTCTTCTTCATTCATATTGAATGGTTTTATACTAACTCGTTTTTGTGCGCGTCTTTTCCATTTTCTCCCTGAAACATTACGTCCTTTAACACTATGTAATGATAAATCTTTATCGGACTTTGGATCAAGTATATTACCCGGTAGGTATGAGTTGGGTGCTGTAATTGGATCCTCTGTTCGTGGCATTTTAATAATAATATGTTGTGATATATAATGTGTCGTATGTCAGTATTGTTATATGTCGGAGATAAAGCAGCCGCCGGAAAAGAAGTGGGGATATGTTGCTAATTATATATATGAATTGTACTATTGCAACGCTTAGTAATATTCCTGTGGATATATCTCTATTATGGTAGTCTACTATCTGCATGCTTTTGTTGTTCTATTTTGGTATCCTTGCAGCTAATCCCTGAATTTGAATGGCTGAGAATGCACCCAATTGATTTCCCATCGAACATATCATGTCCATTTCCCACATCGACAACTAAACCAACACCCGCCTATGGTACTTATCATAAGTGAAATCATGTCAAGACTATTCACACGCAATCCTCTTCAGTGGTATACTCAGATGCTTGATACCCATCCCATTGCAACAAAAGTTATAACATCTGGATTGATAAGCGGATCGGGTGACCTTTTATGTCAATATCTAAGCTCTACAGAGAATAATGAAATAGAAGACGAGAAACAACACAATAACTCTTATGATTGGAGAAGAACAATCAACTTTACAATACTAGGCGGTGCTTTAGTAGCACCGACTGTACATGTTTGGTATGGATATTTAATGTCAAGTATACCTGGATCAAGTATTACTGCAATTGGTAAAAGATTGTTCATGGATCAAGGTTTATTTGCTCCACTGTTCCTTCCTACATTTGTAAGTTGTCTTACAGGATTGGAACATATCAATGTAGATAGCAATGACGATACAACTTTGCAAAGCAAAAACAACAACAGCAATAATGATAATGATCTAATCTCTCATATATCAAATAGATTACGAAATGATGTACCCGATGCAATAGTAGTTGGATGGAAGATATGGATACCAAGCATGACTATTATGTTTGCTTTCATTCCGGGAAAGTTTCAAGTTCTCTACTCGAACTGCATTGGCTTTGTATGGAATGCTTACTTAAGTTGGAGAACACATGAGGGCGAAAAAGAGTGAAGCATGTCTCACACGGAGAAATCAATGCATAGAATTATACTATCTACATAACATCATAAAGAGCAAGCTACAAGTCGTACAAGTGCTCATGTTTATATACCTAGTATATATGATCATATCATATCATTATTATTCATCTTTAATACTATCCACATTATTACCATCATGCCGTATAAATACATCACATACATCCACCAAAGGATACTTCTGTTTCAAATATGGCCAATGGACTATAAATCTATCAACAATAGGGTATACTAACTTACCAGATAATGATAATGTTTGTACTCTACATAATGATTCAACAAATATAATCTTACAACTTCTTTTATTACTACTTCTGAATGATAATATTCGATGGAGAAATAGAGAATATATGACAGGTATACATGTACCAGGACCATTCGTTAATAATAACTCTGGTTGTACCTTATTTAGTAATATAAGTGTTTGTAGGAAGGAGTGTATTGTTGTTAAGATTGATGTATAGTATGATTGATGTACCTCTCTTGCTCTTGGTAATCGATATACTGATGCTACTGTTGATTGTTTTGATGAATCTATTGATGATGAATGATTAGATGATTTCTCAATTGGATATCTCCCTATCCATCTACTACTACTACTTCTCTTCTGCTTATTCTCATCATTGCTATCATCGCCGCCATCGTCTTCCTCCTCTTTTATATACTTTTGCAATCGTTCAATAGAAGTAGTATCACTCTCAGCAAGTACATATACAACCGGTGTGTATGTACATGGATCTAATTCTTGTAATAAACGTATCATTTCAGTAGTATGTCCACCTGATCCTAGTATTATCATTGTTTTAACTTGTTGTTGTTTCTTATTGTCGATGTTGTCTTTATTGGAATCGGATGTCGTTTGCAATATATTGATATCACGACGACGATCATTTTGAATAGATCGAATAACAAATACAAGTCTTATAAGTATTGTTGTAGCTATGATTAACAATACAGTTGCAACCGCTGAAGTTGAGAGATAGACATTGTACATAGACATAATCATATTATATTCAATGACGATAATTTTGATGTTGTGATTGATGTCAGATATCAATTATCATAAGAGATCTTGATAACTACTCAATGTCATCTCCCCCACTCAACCTAACGTAGCTCGACCTTTTTATACTATTACTTGGTTTACAGTATCAGTGTGTTCAATAATATATCGTAGCGCCACACACCACTGCAGACTGCACATACATGTAGCCGCACAAAAGTAAAGATACGACGGTTATCCTATTTTTATCCCACGCACAAAAGCAGAGACACCAATAAAATCACCGATTCAATCTGCCGCCGCATATCAATATCATACCCCTGAGTAAATCGCTATGACCAAGGAGAGATGAGTTTGTTAGTTTGTTGATCAATTACATTTCGAGTGTTTGAGAGAGAGTCACAAATGATTCGTAAATCAATATCAATAACAAATCGAAAATATGCAACATTTACATCATCACATTGTTATAGACGACTAAGCCGTGCTAAAACATCATCTAGAAGCGGCGGTAGTAGTTACAGTGGCAGTAGTGGTATACCAACATCATTCTTTAGTACCAATCCATCCTACGATGATATCGAAGATGATGATGATTTAGATAATGATGCAGAAACTACGACATGGATTAAACGCTCACCTGGTATTAACAACCTATCTGCTACGCATTATACCAGTAGTAACAATAATAGTGGTGGTAATAGTTATTATCAGTATGAAGTTAGTCGACCACCACCACCGCCATCATCGCGACAGGGTCTCAATAGTTATACAGCAGATAGAAAACAGTATGCAAATGATGTAGAAGAGGATGGATCATTACTCAATCTATTAAACAATGATACTACAAATCAACACCAACCTAGAATTGACTTACAAAGAGATAGATATAATAGAATCGAAGAAGAAGAGGAGGGATCATTACTCAATTTGTTAAGTACAAGTCAATCAAACTCAACCTCTACCTATACTACACCAATTAGTCCACGACATTATATGCCTCAATCAAATAAGAATGAAGAAGATAATGAGCATACAAAGATTAATTCATTGTTAGGATTATTAGGTGGTAAGACATCAATAGACGATGGGGTAATAGATAATGATATTAATAGAAAGGAAGGAGGGGAAGGATCCTTGTTAAATCTATTGGGCAATGTGTCTGAAGACGAAAGTGCGATAGACGATGAATCATTGTTATATCCAACCTTAAATGGATATCATCAACAACAAATAGAAGAAGACAATTCATCAATGTTGGACTTACTTGCATCCCCTCCCTCCACTACCTCCTCAACCAACACACAAAAATGTTACAAACATTTACAATCACTCCAACTACAATTAGAAATAGAATCACTAACTCAATCAACTACAAAACAGTTAGAAATATATAATTCAGCACGTGATCGATCCGACTACAATACTATACCTGTCGTGAAACGGGCGTTGGATAATTGGTATAAAGAATTAAATGAGATTATTGAGATTGAACAATGGTTATATTTAAATGGTGATAATAATACTATGAGTGATGTTGGTTTGTTAAATACTGATGATAACGATGATGATACTTATGATAATGATGAGGAGGAGACACAAACAACAAAGCAAAGAAAAGTACGAGATAGATCAATCTACGGTCCACTATTATGTCTCCTTCCATCACGTAAATTATCAGTAATAGTAGCCAACTCTGTCTTATCAGCAAGTTTAAGTGATAAACATGGGTATATAAAGGTAGTACAATTGGCTATATTAATTTCCAATGCTATTGAAATGGAAGTGAATGTTAGTAGAGCATTACGGGTTAAAGCTAAAGAACGTAAGATTGCCTTGGTTGGTGATGAGGAGGGTGGAATGTTGTTGGGGGATGAAGAGGATGATACTCCATTGAATATTGATCATCGTACCATTGACAGTGCATCCAAAAAACGAGTTAGTATAAAACCATTCAATATGAATGAAGAAGACGAAGTACAATCAGACAAGAAGGCCGAGCAAGGAGAAGGAATTATCATTGATAATTACATATACACAGCAACACACTTGCAAAGATTTTTAGATGAGTTACCAGGAAATAGTAACAATACTGACAATGGTGGTGGTGGTAATCAAAAGTCATTAAAGAATATAGGACAAATCCGTCCCGAAAAAGTTCGTAGACGATGTAAGGAGATATTACTAGCGGAAGGGTTTGACATGAAGGATATTAGAGAAGAAGATGAGGATGATAATTACTCAACAAGAAAGGAAAATATAAATGATTTTGTTGAATGGGATCCAGTTCAGAAGGTTAAACTTGGTTGTGCACTAATACAATTACTACTTGACAATGCAACATTTACTAAACCAATAAAAGATGGCAAGCAGCAGCGACATGGACAACACACCGAGCCAGCATTTCAATACAAACGTAAAATGATGGGAAATAAGAATGGCAAGGCACATGGTGTTATTGAGATACATCCAGAACTACACAGTATAGCCGTGAATGAAGAGTTTACAAGCACGTCAATGTATATCTCGCCAAGCTTGGCAAACTCTCGTGTCCAGCCCATGGTTGTGCCGCCGAATGATTGGTTGGGTGTGAATGATGGTGGGTATGAAACTATCAAGGTACCGTTTATGAGAACTAGACATTGTAAGACACAAAAGGTGAGAGATATTATGTGTATTGAGTGTGTATAGTGTGTATTTATTATTATTGTTCAGGAGCTATGGTCTCACTCAACATATTCTTATATTCTATACACTACCCTCAGGACTCAATTCATAGAGCAGACTTATCAAAGGTAATGGAAGGACTTAATGCTCTTGGGAAGATTCCATGGAAGATCAACAAGACAGTACTAGACGCGGCATGGAAGTGCTGGGATGATGGTATAGTATTAGGCGACATACCGGCCCAAGTTGACTTCGAGGTACCTCCACTACCACCCAAGATGGAATACAAGGATTATAAAACACTAGGTGACTTGGAGAAGGAAAGTTCATTGGCGGAATATCGAAAGTACCGTGAACAACTATCAAGACATAACCGATTCAAACAGAAGAATATGGATTTACATTCATTACGATGTTCGGCTATGCTCAAACTTAACCAGGCGACAAAGTTTCAAGACTATGAAGAGATTTTCTTCCCATACAATGTTGACTTTCGTGGTCGAGCATATCCCGTTACGCCACATCTATCCATTGTTGGGTCAGATTTGTGTCGAGCTTTGCTAATGTTTTCAGATGCAAAGCCATTGGGAAAGAATGGTCTCTATTGGTTGAAGGTACATCTTGCAAATCTCGCCGGGGCTGATAAGATGTCATTTGATGGACGTGCTCAATTCTCGGAAGACAATATGGACAACATACGAGCTGCAGTCGATGATCCCTTTGGAGATAATAATTGGTGGCAAAAGTTTGACGATCCATTTCAAGGCCTTGCTACATGTCATGAGATTGTGAATGCCATTGACTCGGGTGATCCTGAGAACTACATGTGCAACCTTCCAGTTCATATGGATGGATCTTGCAATGGGTTACAACATTATGCTGCTTTAGGCAGAGATAAAGGTGGCGGTAAGGCTGTCAACCTATGTATTGCCGACAAACCCCAGGATGTTTACATTGGTGTGATGCATGAAGTAGTGAAGCGTGTAGCGGCTGATGCTGCCCAAATGATACCCTTCGATGAAAACAAGAAAGATCTAACCACATCAGAAAAGGATCTGCTAAAGAAGATCAAATCGGCTAGACTTGTTAATGGTTTGATCGATAGAGGTGTAGTAAAGCGTACTGTTATGACATCCGTCTACGGCGTGACCTTTATTGGTGCTAAGAATCAAATTGAAGAGAAGATTGAAGAGAAACTCGAAGAGAAGGGTTTCGATATCCATGAAAAAGAGCCTGAGATAAACACTGCATGTGGCTACCTCGCATCTCTAACAATGGAGGTGATGGGTGAACAGTTTAAAGGAGCTCGTCAGACAATGAATTGGCTTACACAATGTGCCCGTTTGATAGCTGCACAAGGACAACCGGTCGCCTTTGTTTCTCCTATTGGAGTACCTGTGGTTCAACCATACAGACAACGACGACCATTTACAGTTGTTACCTTGCTCCAGCAAGTCACACTAACGAATGATTCTGATGTGCTACCTTTGCATAAAACACGTCAAGTTTCTGCCTTTCCTCCCAACTATGTTCATTCGCTTGACTCGTCACATATGCTTCTAACGGTGAGTAGAGGATGATTGTGTGTCTATCTTGTTTCAACCTCATTTTATGACGACTCATTGTAATATCGCTACTTTCTTTTATAGGCTATTGAGATGCAAAAGAAGGGCCTGCATTTCTCGGCAGTACATGATTCGTATTGGACTCATCCATGTGATATAGAAGAAATGAATGAAGTCCTTCGAGAATCGTTTATAGACTTATACAATCAACCTCTTCTTGAGGATTTGAGACAAACCTGGCAAATGCGTTATCCTTCCATTGATTTCCCAGAAATTCCAGAGGAAGGAGATCTTGATCTAAATGATGTAAGATCTGCTCCTTACTTCTTTCAATAAGTAGAATAAAGTAGAAACAACTACAGGCTAGACAGTATATTTCTATAGACTACCAACTTGCTATTATACTCATTGTTGCATATTACATACTCAAATGAGTATGCCTGCATTATTTGTTACTATGATTATCATGTTATCATTATATGGCTGCCTAGTTTCTGTAATCTTCATCCCCTATAATAGCTGTGATTTCCTGTTCCTTCCTCTTGAATAATATATCTTTCTACTACTACCACTACTGTAAGACGTATCCTCGCTTTGAAGAGAAGTAATATCCGATATATCATCTGCCTTGATATTATCATTGAGAGGTACGCTTAGAACTTGATTTACTCGTGACATTGACGGCTGAGTATCATCATCAGTATCGTCGTCATCGTCATTGCCATCATCTTGGCTAGAACTAGATCCAAACGTCACAGTTGTAGCGACGAGAAGAGTATTAAGATCATTCATACTAACCGTTCGTGATAGAGGAGAGGTATCGCCAAAACATGTTAACAACCAATCAAAACCAAACATTGAATGACTGAAGTATTCATTATTTGTCTCTTTACTTCTTCTCTTCGGAGCAGTATCATTATTGCAAGCCTTTGCTCGGCGCATTCGATCATTGGTTGTCTTCTTCACTACTTCAATTTCTAATGGAGGTGTCGTCGTCGTATCCTTACTCTTCGGCCTTCGATTTCGGAAGTTTCGCATTCGATCTAATATCCCCATCTTTTTTTGTTTCGAAAAGTAGTCAATATATTCCAATGATGATGAGGTGATGTGTTGTAAAATGTTATCCCCTGATACAATTGATCATATGATATATGTATTTAATAGGATGCAACTTTTTATTGCAAGTTATGGACGAGAGCCTTCGAGTATCCACAGCAAACAGCACCGTAAAGGAAATGGATGGTCACTATCCCACAGTTATATCATGCGTTAGAACCGATAGCGGCCACATATCGGCGTTGAGGGGTGTGAGTTGTCGGAGTGAAATTGTGAAATAAGGATACGGTATCTTTTTACAGTTGCATTTTATCCAAAACAATTCATTCATCACAAATACTCAATAGTTAGCCCAATATCATGGCGAATACGAGAGCAACAAGGTCAACGCGCCGATCGGCTACGGCAGGCGTATTACCACAAAAACGTGTAGAAGACGAGGAGCACAACGAGTCTCCGCAGAACAAGAAATCTAAGGCAGCAAAGCGAGAGTCATTATCTCGGTATGTGTTCATATATATGTTATTTTTGTGTTGTTGTGTTGGGATATTATTGATATAGGTACCTTCTAACAACATATCATATTGACTTAATAGAGCCAGGGAATGGGCTGCCGATCGTAAGCGCAAGAACGCTTCCTCACCCGAGAAGACTGCTAAAAAGATTACAAAAAAGGTATCGAATATTAGTGAGGATGATGAAGAACGTGATGTAGTTGAAAATCTACCAACTATTGCAAAGAGGAGCACTCGTCGTCGTGGTAAATCAAAGGTGGTGGCAGCTGCACTTGCCGCTGATAATACCGATGATGAAATTAGCGAGGCTACTCCTTCATTGGATGAAAGTAGTACTGGATCTCGTACTACTCGTAGGACATCAAGGAGGAGCACTTCTACTGCAACCACTGCTGCCCCTAAACCGGTTGCCAGGAAGGCTCCCGTGAAACGTGGAGGTCGTAAAAAGGCGGTTGTACCTCCTGTCGTCGAGGAGAAGGTTGTAACCCCGGAGGTTAAAACCGAAGAAGAGTTTGTGTTTGATGAGAAGAAGGAAGAAGTTGAAGAGGTTAAGGAAGATATTGTGGTTGTTGAGGAAGAGAAGGAGGAGGTTATTGAAAGGTAAGTAATGTGCAGAAGTACCTCATTCTTATGTTTTGTTTAACATCGGTATCTTCTAACTTCTATCATTTGATATAACGTATATCAGTGTACAAGAAGAGACTGCAGTTGAGTCAAAAGTGGTTGCAAAAGAACAAAGTACATCTGTTTTGGCAATCCTATTCTCGCTTACACCAATGTTTGTCCAGTGTCTACTTATTCAGTGGACATTTGCCTTCGCTGTTATCTTAACATTCTTCTTCGACTGGTGGGTTTATAATGGCACCCTTAACGCCATTGATAAAACTGAGGGCGTAGGCCCTGTTACTGAGATCGAAGCCATGATGAACCAAAGAGAATCGTGTGCAATCTATGGTGCTTGGCTTGTTACTATTGTTGGCTATTCTGTGGTATTTGGCGCTCGTAGTAAAGCCGGAGCAATCCTAACGGGATCTGTGTTGACAATGGTTGCCTTTTCGACCAAGTTGATTGATATGTCTGTCCTCTCCTTGCCAGTTTACTCGTATGAGGGATTTGACATTACCGTGCCTGACTTGCTGGCTTTAATGGGTATGACTGGCTGTATTGCAACACTTTTACAACCCGTGGCTAAGCCCAACGAGAAAACATCATTCATTGGTCAACGTGTGGCCATGGAGAAGGGAGATGAAACCTTTCTTGGCATTGTCAAAGACTTTAATGCTGAGACTCGCCATTGGGTAGTTCAGTGTGAGTAGAGAGAGAGAGAGAGAGTTTAGTACCTCAAAGGAAGGCAGTTGGACAAGTGTAATGTGTACCCTCTTCCTTTTGAAGACAAGTATATGTTTGGTGTGTAGTCAGCTAAGATTTAAAGATAGCTTTGTCTAGAACTCAGTCAACACCGTGATACCTTTTTGCATAGTATACTTTCTACAATTATCAAATCACATAGAAAAAGTTGACATATAAGAATCTATTGAGTCATATTATCTCTCTACAAACATGACCAAGATAGCATCCTGCTCATCAACATATTTACTCGCAAACATAAGAATGCTGGCTCAGAATAAGTGCCACAATTAATCCATATAATGCCAAAGCTTCACTGAAAATAAGCATAATCAATAATCCGACGTATAATTTGTTTGCACCATCGGCATTCATTGCCTCGCTGTTTCCTCCAAGACCAACGTCATCTCCACCTTCACTTTCTGAAGCCCAAGCACGCTTTCCTCCTGATGCACGGAGTCCAAATCCTTGTACACCAGCATCTCCAATCACTAATTCATATCAATGTGTTTAATATGTATACCATTAGAAAAATAATTACAAAAATAAATATCAAACCGCACAATCATAACTTACCTCCAATAGTACCGCCAGCAGCTAAACATGAGATACCACAACACAAACCAGCAGCCATATGAGCATATCCATTATACATTGAATAACTAGTAGTACCATCCGCGGCTGGTGGTCTAATAGATTGTGTTAAAATAACTGCAACAATTAATCCGTAAATACCCAAAACACCCGCCATAACAATTGGTACAATATTCTTTATTACACCCTTGGGATAATCTATACCCATTTTACATACACCTAATCCAGCTTGCCATGTTCCCCATGCTGAACCAAAGTTGGCTAGGATCATACATGATCCTGCACCAATATAACCACTGATATTAAAAAGTACGAAAGCAAAAATTGTGAGTGAGTGCATAAGATGTGTACAAAACATTTTGATAAAGTTGTTGATGTATATTTCCAGCAGCTGAATTGCAACTTCCTACTAGTTCTCTAAACCATTGCAACATATATGTATACGAGCAGTTCCAATACTTATAGATAATACTATGCAAACAGCATATTTTGGCGTTGGTTGCAAGTTGCAGCAAAACGTTTGACTTGGTGAACTCTTTCATAGTCACTGCCACACTCCAATCCACTCCATCAAACAAAGCAATAAATAAAGACTTCTTACAATGCTGGTGCCCAATCCGGGCATGTATCATATGCTGACGACATCTCTATTGCAATACAACACCAACTAACAATAACTGAATAACCAACCAACTTTATAGGTAGATACCTACCTACACCATTTGGGAAGAACCGACATTTCGTACAAGTAGCTTCACTTTTTAGTACTTTTCGAGTGGAAATCTAATTGCTATTGCCTTCTTCTTATCGACTATGCATCCAAGCACAGACTCTGTATTGTTAGGAACATATATTATTAAAAACAAAAGCTTAGGGAGCGGTCAGACGATATCGGGTGGCCTACACAAGTTATAACACAACTTCTATTTTGGTAGAATTTCAAAGAACATTGCAAAGATATAACAATAATATAAGATATATTATAACCAAGCATGATGATTTTATCCCCAAACAATAAAGGATTATATAAAAATAGACAGAATATGAGGGTTATAATATTATTATTGGCAATTGTATGTTGTATGGGTCAACAAAGAAGACAACAGCAACAAAGAAGAGCACAACAAAGACGAAGACAACAGCAACGGCAGAATCCATATGCTAACATGGGTGGAGGCTTCCAGATGCCTAATATGAATGGATTTGGTGGTGGAGGATTCGATCAAAAGCAGTATGAACGATATGCAAAACAGCAACAAGCGCAGTATGAAAAACAATACGGTCAACAATATGGTCAACAGTACGGCGGTGGTCAGCAGCAATATGGCCAGCAAGCTCAACAGAGTGCTGGCGATCCAAGTGAATATTACAAGACATTAGGCTTAAAAACAAATGCAAAAGCTAAAGATATCAAGAGTGCATATCGTAAACTGGCATTGAAGTATCATGTAAGTAGAACTGCTTTATCATGCTATGACATGACATGATGCACAGTGTAATGATGCACAGTGTATATGTATGTCTTTTTCTTCTTCTCACTTCTTATATGTTCTCAACATTATAGCCAGATAAGTTCAAACCAAGTGAAAATCTATCATCAGCAAAGAATGATAAGAATAAGAAGAAACATAATGATAGATTCGTGAAAGTATCTGCTGCATATGATGTGCTTAGTGATGAGAAGAAACGCTCAACGTATGATAAATATGGGCAGAATGGCTTAGATGCATTAGAAAAAGGGATGGATCCCGAAGAGGCTGGTTTTGGTGGCTTTGGAGGCTTCGGTGGCGGTGGTGGAGCGAGCTATAATAATGCAGATGCATTCAAGATGTTTGAAAATATGTTTGGTGGATCGGGAATGGGAGGAGGCGGCATGCCAGATATGGGAGATATCTTTGGAAACATGGGTGGTTTCGGAGGTGGAGGTGGAGGTGGAGGTAGACAACAAAGACGACAGCAACAGCAGCGAAAAGAACCTCCCGTACTGAAAGACGATCCTAGCGGGGTTGTGCCTCTCGGCAAAGCAAAATTTCCAGATTCCAAATCTAAACATCCATGGCTACTACTATTTTATAACAAGGAGAAGTTTGACGAGGATGCAACAACACAACAATATGTTTCTATTGCAAAGAAGATCTCGGAAGGAGTGCTTAAGAAAGCCAAAGGTAGCAAGAACTATATGACATTCAAAGTTGGTGCTGTAGATTGCTCTGATGCTGTTGCAAAGAAGTTCTGCAAATCAAAGCTAGGAGGAGACAAGGTACCATCATTCGCAACCGTTCTCAATGGTAGTGTAAGTGTCATTACAGACGATGATGCCCTTCGGAATGCAAAGCAACTTCATGATTACACAACAAATTCACTAATTAACATGGATGGGTTGGTCATCAATGTGAACTCAAAAGCTCATGTACAATCGAGACTCCTTTCTACATCATCTACACCCGGACATCCTTCAATATCCATTCTTCTACTCACAGATAAATATGAAACATCTCCTCTTTATGCATCATTAGCATATAGACATAGACAAGATGGTTTTAGTGCATTTGGTGAGAGTCGTGGTAGCAACGTCCAGATGGGAAAAGAATACTCTGTCAAGAAGTATCCTCATTTGATAGCACTTGTTAACAATGAAGAGATAATAAAATATGAAGGCAAATCATTTGATTCAGAGAATCTCTCAAAGTGGCTCAATAATTTATCAAAAAAGTATTTCAAGTCAAGTAGTAGTGATAGTAGGAGAAGATCTAGATAGAGTGAGTTGCTGTAATAGTTTGTTTGTCTGTCTGACTAATGCAGAAAAGACAGGCAAGATAAAATAACACAGCAACAGTAGAAGGCAGTACTTTTACAATATAAAACAATCATCTGTGTTCATCCTGGCTGCATTTGCGTCAGCCTTCAATATTCTTTGTACTTATTATCCAAGAATATATTAATTCCTTTTGCCTGCTGAATTGTTAATATCAACTTGTTTCATCTCTCTCACTACCTCCTGCGCCACCACGGGAAAGATACACTGTCCAGCCGATACTACACAAGTTCAGAGCAACCGTATAGTGTTTCTTTCTCAAATATTTGAAAGTTAAGTAGACTGCTGCTGGCCAAAACCGCCAAGAGTTTGGTACTACCTCAATTGCTTGAGTTACTGCCTTTGATATCACATGTGATTGTTGAAATTGATTCATAGTAGTTCGTATGTTTGCTCTTAGAACATCAAGACAGACAAACATTACTGTAATATATTATTGGTGTTGATTTGTAATGTTAGAATACGGTGATAGAGATATATGGATGATACAAAAACCAAGAAGATATAATAATACTTACATACTAACAGCGGCGGTTGAACAACTAACTGATCAACAAGAACTGAAGCAGTACTGGAGCTAGGGCCGTTGATTGATAGCCACTCAAACCAGTAATGGCTTATTGGTGCATTAATCAAGCCTCCACTACGAAAAACGATATGGTTATGTTCAGAGTGAGTTACATTGAGATATGCACCACAAACATTACAATTTTGATGCAACCTCATTGTAGAATACTCACTGCATAGCATAAGCTAATACATCAACCCAATTGATAGATTTTGCTTTGCAATTACTATTATTTCTATGTTGTGTTCTTTTATCATCCTTTGTATTAGATAGATAACTACCTAATGCTGATCCGAATGCAGACAATATGAATGATGTGCACATCTTAGTTCGTAAAGGATACCTATCAAGTAATTTGTTGTATCGAGTGAGCAAGTCTGATGATGATGCTGTAGATGATCTACGAACTTGTCTTCTTCTTTTATCATCTTCGCCATCTCCATTATCCTTCTTTTTATTGTTTAAATTGCAATCCATGCTTTAAATTGATGTCAGTGGACGGATGACTCTAGAAAGGTACTGTACTTTGATACTCTGATACCGATCCTATTAAAACAATACAATATTTTATATCTTTAGTTAAATGCAATTCTCATATATCATATATCTGAGGACAATATATTGCAAGCTCAATAATATCGTAGTTCCTATTGCCGATTAGCTATGCAATTGTAGGCTACCACAAATAGATTATCAGTTTTAATGAACCTAACCGATGTCATGTTCAGGTAAAACTCCTTTTTGGGGAAGAAATGACACCCCTTTTAGAAAATTGGCCAAATTTTAGATATCTCTGCCACAGGACCACCATTTTAGCGAGTAAAGAAATCATCAATCGTACATACTTAAGCCAAAAATTTAGACAGCAATGGAATGTTAGGCAATCCTTTGTATGTCAGTAGGTTTGTAGGTAAGAATGCAAATCATAATACTACATCAATTGCAATATACTTATCTATCATCTCCAAAAATTGGATATTGATAATAGATAACGTATATCTTTGAATGGTAGATAGTTCCCAAAATATTGTGAATCGATGCAGCCGGCATACAAAAAGTTGCAACTATCATCAAATGAATAAATATACAAAATAAACAAACAATCGAGCAACAAATACAATTAATTTCTCTAACGTACAGTTTATTGGTGAAGATCGACCAAGTGACGGCACTAGTACATAATCAAACCATACACACATTGCAATTGGCGTAATCATGCAATGCATGTCCAATGCTACTATTATAATGGCTCTTAATATTATATCGGATTCGAGTGGCTATGTATAGTGAAGACAACAATTGAACTTCGTCTCCGCGGCAAGTCATACTCAGTGGAGTCTTCCAGGGTAGTTTAATCAATCCAGTCCGTTTTCGAGAAGATCTACATATCTTCTTTCTCTTTTCGCCACCAGTCGAAGGTGATATGAACGGACAAATCGAGCACAACTTTTCAATGAACTGCTATTACTAACACAACTAGAGAGTACTAACATCACATCTGCACAGAGCTAGATATTTAGGATGAAGCATCACCGACTATTACGCTTGAATGCATGGAATGTGTACATTAAAAGAAGGTCAATAGAGACATTCAACAAAGAAAATGAGTTTACTGACATTAATGAGTTCATCGAATATATTAATGTACACAAATCATTCGATATGAAGAGACAGCATAGGAAGAAAGATATTAAAAATAATAATGCATACTATATAGATCCCAAGTCAGGAGAGAAAAAGAAAGTAGAAACATTTGAACATTTCAGATCAATGGTTCTACAAGGTTGGAAAGATATGACAGAGGATCACAAGGCTATGTACAGGAATATTGCAATAGATATGAACAAAAAATCGAAAGAAGAGGTAAATGATTGTTTATTGAACCAGCGATGCAAAGAAGAGATAGATAAACGCTTCAGAGTAGATCTATTAGCATTACAATATCAAGCCCAGCAGTTACAAAAAAGTATAGATGCAATGCTATCACAAAGACAAAATAGATTAGCTTTATTCTAATTTAAGTCACTTCATTACGCTAGTAATTATGAACATGTCAGTCATCTATTATTCTTTACTACTTTCTATCTGTTAGCACAATATAATCATTTGATTTGAGATGCTTCGAGTCTATTCGATATGTTGACAAAAGTAGGACACCCCCCCCCAACGTATAGAGGAATTGTTCTTTATTCCCGCGACAGGCTTATGTCACCAAAGGTCACCAATCTCAAATTTCATTAATAGACAAAATATGTCACCAATATCAGTAAATTATTAGTATAGACAAAATATAGACAAAATATGTCACCAATATCAAATTATTAGTATAGACAAAATATAGACAAAATATGTCACCATATCAAATTATTAGTATAGACAAAATATGTCACCAATCTCAAATTATTAGTATAGACAAAATATGTCACCAATCTCAAATTATTAATAGACAAAATATGTCATAAATCAACAAAAGCGATGATTGTCATCGGTATGTCCTCCTATCATAAATCAACAAAAGAGAGAGGTGATTGTCATCGGTATGTCCTCCTATCAAAATCATCTCATCACAAATCTCAAATTATTGCATTTTATAGATCATTAATTGCAAAACACAATAGCAAACATCTATTATCGCACACAGTGCTACTAAAGGCTACTAAGTAGGTCCGATACAAGAAATCTATCCAATCATTCGAATACAAAAACAACAAACATATTCATAGACTCTGTATGATATCATAAATTCACAGACTCTTATTAAACACACCTCTCAAGCGTCCTGTATCGACTTGAATCATATCGTCCACCATACCACTCTCCATCGACTGTTCTAGGTAAGTTCCATTTCTAACTATAATATCACATGACAAGATACATCAATCTAAGTAGCGGATGTCGATATATGTCGTGATGAGTTGATGTCGATGATATCTCATAATATTCATATGCCACTCACCTCTTTATATCATTATTATCGATATAGTACTGAACAGATACAGCATCTTCAAGCTATGAATTCACCTTGTGGTGAAGACAGAGAAAGTAATCATGTTTATACAAGAGAGGATTTAGAAGAGAAGAGTCGGGAAAGGCAAGCAAACAATGCTAAGCAACATGCTAAAGTCAGAGCTGCTGATAAGGCTGCAAGTATACAACCCACTCTCGATTACATGATATCAGATGTGCCGGGCGTTGACTACGACTTTGAAGCTTATATAGAAGATCCTATAGTAGCACGTCAATTGTTTGGTGTTAACAGTGGTGGATGGGCTGAATTTGGCTCTAAACGGTTGATTGCCTTTATACATGTGATGAATAGATTATTAGATATGAGAGATACTTCTGCAATTCACAAGCTGAATGGCTTGTTGGAATTGAGTATTGAAAGATATGAAACGTTCACTAAGACTACAGAACAAGTATTTACTATGGATGATTTGTACTCGGCCCTAGATTATCAACATCAAGTCAAGAATGACTCACGGGAGATGAATTTTGAAGAAGCAGTACTCGAGTGGTATGCTACTAATGATATCATCTCACTGGAAGACCGTAAAGCCAGGCTACCTGTCGAATGGGTGTTTGATAATCACAAGGAAAAGAGACCTTTGGCGTGGTTGAAGTCTTTAGCTGGCTTGCGTTTAAGCACAAGCCATGGTATCTTCATCTTGGATCGAGTTGATTTTAGTGCCGAGGATGGGAAGTACTATATTTGCAAGTATGACGATGAAGATGACAACAAAGACTACCCAATGACATATTACAATGTCGTAGAGTATGCTGATCATGAACAGCCGGGCTTCAGTCAATTTCATTTGCCAAAAGAGCCTCTTTGTGTTCATGTGGATGGTGAATTCAGAGCCAGATGTGATATAACTTTGCAAGAGCTAAGAGGTGTTCACAGCTCAATGTCCGCCGACTGTTACCTTGAAAAAGCTAAGATACTTTGTAATCATGCGATACGAGAAGTAGGTGTATATATTGACACACATTTGGTCACAGCCGAACGTGCTCAAGATTTGATACTCAAGTATTATCGATCCCAAGGAATCGGGGTATCTTGGGCTCCCGATGAGAAAGATAGAGTCCCTGCACAACTCCTCACTTGTGCTTGTTGTGGTTTGAGGGGTATGAACAACAAAAGAACCAATCGTTCCTTTTGTAAAGTCGACTTATCAAATGCAAACATTCAATGTGTGCTAAAGTTGAGAGATGAAGTCGATGACGAAGTGAAAGATGGTGACACAGACTTGGATGGTATCAACAACGGAGACGACGATGGCAAAGTACAACCGAGATATTGGACTCTGCAAGATCACAGGCAAGCTATGAAGATGGATCCTGTATCAATACCGTACAACGACGATGGGGATTCCAAGGAAGTTGAGACTTGGAGATTGAACTCTGTCTGGCCAGCAAAGAAGCCCGAGGAACTTGTTGCAGGCAAAGACAAGCTACCAGACTACATGTTTGGTAAGGATGGAGAGCCAGTATACTATCATCTACACCCTGAATTCGTCGACGAGGAATTTGTCTCTGGCGAGCTTAAGAAGAGATACACTGCCATTATTTGCTCTGAGTGTAAGAACAGTTTAGATGCTGAAGAGATACCACGACGGTCAATAGCTGCTGGTGTTGACTTTGGAGATGCCAATAGAATCGGTTTAGAACCTCTAACCGACCGAGAACGTCAGATTATTTCCAAGGTGAGGCATTACTTGCTAATCATTAAGATCGAGAGCAACATTGATTATAATAGAACGAAGGAGAAGGGTCAGTCAGCAGTCAAGGGATGTGGAATATATTTTGATGACGACAGTCCACAAGTCGTATCTGATTTACTTTCTCATGAGGGTATCAATGGAGATGTAACTCTTCAGCTTGTTGGTCCCGATGGTGAATATGATAATTTGGCAAAGAAGATATTTGGTTCGGCTAATGTGCATGGCCGGGCCTGGGTCATCTATCAATGGCTTAAAGTGTTAAGGGAGGTAAACTTTCACTATCAAGACGATGACGAGCTTCCTGGCTTTGATGAAGTAAAAGCGATATTAAAAAAGGCTAACAACTCTCTTGTTGAAAATGCGCGTCATGATAATGACGAGAGTATTGTAAGGGAGACTGAGATAAGTAAAGATGATGTTCGGAAAATCAGACACAGTTGCGTATCAGATGAGGATATGGATGATATGAAAGTTGGCAATGAAGACAGTGATTTCCCATTGCGGAGTGTCTTTTTGACTTCAGCTCAAAAGGGTGACACAGATGTGGACCAAGAATACTTGAAAAGAGCAGCCAAAGTTTTGGACGTCAATAAAGAGCAAGGTAGAGATACCAAAGCAATATCAAGACGTGAAAGATCACCACTTAATGATTATGAAAATGGTGATGTAACGCTTGCAAAAGCAAGTCCCGATGTATTCATATTTGGTAGAGCATATGGAAAGGGCCCGACTCTCAACACATTTGAGAATGAGCATCTTCTGATGCAATACACCGCAAGTGCAGCATCAAACAGGCCACTAATCTTTCATCTTTTTGAGTCAAAGTGGAGACACGGCGTGATTGGTAGTATGCACGCCAAGGTATCTTCCAACCAAGAAGGGTTTAATCTCTTTGCTGGGGAGTTCTCAACAGATGAGTTTCAAGCGAAGCTTCAACTTGCTATAACGAATCCTAGTGGAAAAGAAGCCAAGTATGTCACGAAAAAGCTTGTGCCAATACTCAACTATGCTGGCAGAAACTCTGCTTTTGGAGCTCTTGAGAGGAATGAAAGTGCAGGTCAGATTCTAGCATTAGGTCGTAGATATGGCTGTGCACCTGCATTCGACACACTTGGTATCGATGATGTTAATCATCCACTTTCAATTAGGTTTGCTCTTCCAAGTTCAAGCAATCACAACTTCCCGGCTGTAGTTTCAACTGCATCTCAAATTGAAATGAGAAGAGGTATTAAACTCAAAGAAAGATGTGATGGTATTCCCTTTAACTGGAGTGACCGATTCCAGGTCATGATTAACAATCCAGTCGGGGCTGCAAAGGCTTACATAGACGTGGTTGATGATATTATGACCATTCTCAACAGTATCAAACCATCACTTCGAACGACAAAAACAGAATTCAAACCTCAAGATGATGTTGGTATTACTGGATCATCTCATGCATTCTTTGGAAAGACTGAGACCACTGGTAGCGGATCTTTACATTTCCATGTTGTGAAATGGGGAGGTATATCACCGGAACTCCTTGAATCTGTTGCTGACATACCTGAGTTGTGTAAGAAGGTAGCCGTCGTCTTAGACTCAATGTATAGTGCCAAACTCAATAGGCATGAGCATGTTCAAGATTTGGTACAAAAGAATATGAGATATGTCAAGAGCACGAAGACTAAAAGGCTAGCAGTTGACTCGACCAGCTCGTCAGCTCAAGATGATACTGAGAATACTTCAATAGGTGATATGGCGTCATCTAGTCCTTTAAAAACAGCTCAAGATAAAGACAACAATACCAACGATAGTGATAGTGATTCTGATGTACATATGAAAGAGGAATCACATCTTGTGTCTCAAGATACCAACTTAGTTCAGGATACCTCAACTCCACCTATCAAAGAGAATGATATAGTTGACCCGCATGATATCACACGACATGATACTTCAGTACCCGGGGCATTTGCAGAGTATAGCAAGAAACTGAAACGTTGTCAAGATATGACTTGCCAACGTGAAGGATGCAATGAGGAAGTATTGATAAAATGGACGGATGATGATTCTGAAATGGATGTTTGTGCTGCCTCTTTCAATGCTAAGAGAGAACATACCAAACCTCAAGATAACCAGGATACCTCAGTCGATACTTCTGCCTCCCCTTCCAATAAGCCAATAGTATTGTCTCAGGATACTTCAAGCGACGAAGACAGCGTCACTGATAACTCGACTCCTCAAGCTAGATCAAGGAGGCCTTTGCCTAGGGCCACGATGGAAATACCAGATCCAAAGGAAGAGCCCGAAAAGTTCAAAACACATGTTGCCTTGACAGTATGTTGCTGTGGTATACACATTCATTCTTTTACGTGTAAAAAACCTCCAAAGGGATGGCATGGCTGTAGACTCTGTTACATGAAAGCTTTGAGTAATGGCGGAACAAAACCTATCGAGTTGGTGTCTACTGTGGAGCCTGATGGCTCAATAGGATGGACAGAGCTAGACTCTTTGACCCATAACTTTGAGCAGAAGCAAACTGATGGTACCATTATTTCAGTACAACAAGAATATGTTGGTTCGTACGATCCTAAGAAACACACGTCAAAAGATAATGCATATCCCTTGAGATCCGACATCAGCAGAACTGTTATTTGGGAGTTAGACAGACCAGAATTGAAGCCGTTTGAAATGCTCGATACAGATAATGTGACAAAAGATGAGATCATCACAAGCCTATATCAACAAATGATCGTAGATAAGCCCGGCCGTACGCCTCTAATGTTTGAGGATGGCTGTGAGAAGATATCAATGGATCAGATTGACTTGCACATATTTGATAGAGCAAAAAAGAATCATCTATTCTACTCCTTGATTCTTGGTTTGATTGAGACTTATCAAATTGAAGCAGGCTCCAAATCAGTCGAGGGGCTGAGAAGAGAGCTTATTCAGAGCTTAAGACAGATGCCACTTCATTATAAGCTTGGTGGTAAGACAGTCGAAGAACATATCAAGTCTCGAATGAGCCGAGATGACACAACTACCGTCGATAATACAACCACCAAAGAGAAGGTTGAACTGTACTCTCAGCTCATGATGAATGCTGATGTTGATGATTGTTATGAGGGTGGAGCCTTGGAAGTCTACCTCTTTGCTCGAGTGATGAAAGTAAATGTTGCAGTGTATGCCAAAGAAGGTGATAATGATTTGTCTCGAGTCGAATCTGAATCATATCACACAAGAGGAGAAAGGGATAGACCAACAATCCATCTACTTCGTGTAAAAGATACAACAAGTTCTCAAGGCTTAGGGATCGCTGCTACGCTCAAGCCACCGACATACACCTATACACTCTTCACTCCAAAGTTGAAAAGTATTATGGACAAGTTGCAAGATTTTGACACCAAAGACTTGGTAATGTTGTACAACTTGGTTGCAAAGGGACTCCCTGAACGAAATGGATGGGTTGTCGACTTCAATCCTATCCTCGCTGGGTTGCTAGGAAGCAACACCAATCTTTTACATCTCGGTTCAACGGAGCAAAGCAAGTCAGCTCTATTCTATATCGGCCCATATATCAACAAAGATGGTGTAAAGATCACCGATGCTCTACCACTACTTAAAAAGGCGTATGAACATGCCCAAAACTTCCCAAGCTCAGCTGAAGATTCTGGTACTAACAAGAGGACTGTTCAACACGCTTTAACTCGTGCATTAAACAAGTTAAATGCCCTAGTGGAAGTGTCAGATACACAAGCTGTGTCTAGTCTTCTTAGAATGAAACCAAGTTTATGCTCAGATACATTTGTAACATGTGATACCAAAGCATATCAAAAGTATGTTAATGCTGAGCTTCAACGCATTCGTGACCTAAAGGGTAAAGACATGTATGGGTACGACTCGAGTGATACTGATGAAGAAAAGGGGTACTTAAGCGAAACTGATTTTCTCTTAGGTGAAGAGTCTTCTGAACATCTTATGAAAGTAGAAGATGATGATACAGGCCATGGGAGTGATCTTGAAGATCCAATGGATGTAGATGAAGATAATCAAGATACGCCTCCCGTTGCAGTAGGCGCTACAGCATCAGTTACCACATCTGATGTAATTCCTAAGGATTCTATTGAACTATGGGATCCTTCAGGAGATGGAAGTTGTATGTATTGGTGCTTCTTAGAGGATACAAATCAAGAGTGTACTGTATCAAATTGTGCTGCACTCCGACGAGATATTAACATTTACATATCGGAGCACCCTAATGAGTGTATTCATCCGGATATTGAGGGGTACACTTTATCAGAATGGGTATTAAATAATTTAAAAGATATAACACAACGCCGTGGGATTGTTATTAATGAAGAGAACCCGATTATGCAGTATGCTCAGTTAATGAATATTGCAACTTCACATGGTTGTGAATATGGTTCGGCATTAGAAGCATGTGTCTTTGCAGTATTAAAGAACAGAAATGTTGCTATATATGACGAGGCATCACCCGAAGATAGTGGACATCCTCTACAAATGAAAAAAGTTATTAGTGATGATGCACCGAGTACATACCTGCTATATTGCAATGGCAGAAGTCATTATAAATTGATGAAGATGACAAGTGGTCGGGGTAGGAAGAGAAAGAAGTCTTCTGAAAATCTTGAAGATCCAATGGATGTAGATGAAGAGTCAGTTGACCAATACGATGATTGCAATACCCTAGACCCAGAATCTAAAAAGAGGCTGGCCGAGAATAGAAAGATGTATGATCTGAACCAGAATGAGGATACTATTGAGGCCGACTTCAACTTTATCAATGCAGAGCACGGAGTAGCACATGTCTACAGAAAGAATGATGGCTCCAAGATGCCTGTTTCGTATCCTGCCCTCTACAGATATCGCGGTGAAGAGTTGAAACACATGAACAGATATCAGTATACAGCGCTTGTCAAAGTAGAGTCTAGTAAAGAAGATGACTCAAGTAGAACCGTTGATACGAAAACCTCTGGTAGGAAGAAAAGTAAACCGTTCATGTTTGCAGATGGGCTTGGTATCGAGAAGTACAATTATCAAGTCTTGAGAACCAAGCAATTGACTCCAAAGTTTATAACATCTCCTCCTCCTCTTCCAAAGATTGAGCCTCAGCCTCCAGATCTAGAAGAGTCCGATGAAGACTATGAAGATCAAATGAAGCAGTATAAGAGAGAGCATTCAGCCTGGAAGAAGAAAGCTGATAAATTTGCCCACTTTTATTTGACAATGTTCCGAGCTGAGGATGAACTTTATCAGAAAGGTCAAGATAACCGTTACAAGTATGACTACGAGGCATTCGTGGAGTTCTATGAACAATTGATTTGCAAGAGCTATTTCTATATTGACGACAGACTCTTGTTGGAGCAGATGGAGAGAGTAATGTATACTTGGAGGGTTGATAGAGATAGAAGAGAGATGCTTGCGGCACATCGTGCACGAGCAAGGACAAAATGGTCAGCGGAAGAGAAAGAAGCTGCCAAGTCATACTGGGGCAATCGTAACACATCAACCTCATGTCAACAGGGTGATGTTGGGATGGACTATATCTCTTCTGTAGCCTCCGACTTGAGTCGAAAACAGAAGACAAATGCCAATAAGCATCTCGGGCATTGTAGAGAACTAATGGATACTCTTGAGAACTTGATCAAGACATCCAATGAAGACTCGAGTTATCCAACTCAAGCCAAGGGGCCTATAAGCGTGGTAAATGTGTCAACTCAGCCATTTGATAGTTTCCTGGACGAATCAAAGAGACAGAAACAGTCACCTCAGATAGAGGTCGAAGATGACGGTGTACAGACACCGCCGCCCAGGTTCCATACAATACCTGATCTCAAGAAGAATGTAAACGAGTATATTAAGAGTCAAGACTTGTCGGCTGATAAAGATATCGTTGTCAAGCTAGCTCGCGATCACTTTGAAGCTATTCGATCTCATAAGGCATTTGCCAAAGATTATGAGGCACCTAATTTATTGGTATGTGATAAGCCAGGTAGTGGCAAGTCGAAGCTCATCGAGACGTTAGATGGTATGGCTGAAATAATGAAAGTGGGGCAACAGATGAAGTGTGCGTATATGGGGGCAGCTGCTGTCAATATAGGTGGAACGACTTTACTTGGGCCTTGGAATATACCAGTATTCAATAAAGGAGAGAAGAGATCATTTCTTGGCTGGGATCTAAACAAGCTTCAGGCTTTCAAGAATCGATTTGATCGAAATGTCGACAATATATGTGCTGTCGTAATTGATGAGATATCTACCGTTCAACCTTACATGTTGGCATATCTGAACCTTCGAATGCAGCAGATGTTTGGCAATGACAAACCATTCGGTGGGCGTATGATCATACTTCTAGGAGACTTTGAACAGAAGCCTCCAACTAGTGGTAGCAATCTTCCAGCCGTTGTAATGCAACATATTGAAGAAAAGGGCAAACCTCTAACTTCAAAGTCGGTTGATAAGCTTAGTTTAGCCAAGATGGGAGGCTATCTATTCACGAAGTTTCGATACATCAAACTGACAAGTCAACACAGGTCTGGTGACCCCAAACATACAGCAGTTATTGACAAAATGAGTGATACCGGAAAGATCTCTATCGGGGACTTGAAGACTTATAAGAAGTTGTCCGGCAAAGATTTAGATGGTGATGACTTTCGCTTTGCCACCATTCTTGTCACTGGTAATATGGAGAGAAGGGAGATCAATGCCCGGCAAGCCAAACGATATGCTTTGTATCATAAGGTGAACGTCATCCGCTGGGCAAGAAAGAGACTGGAAAGCAAATGGATAGGAAAACCAAAGACTGAAGCTTGTATAGCTCATGCCATGCAGAATAGTTGCTTTTGGGAGCTATTCATACCAGGCGCAAAGGGCTTTCTCAATACCTACAACATCAATGGCGATATTGGACTGGCAAACGGTACAGAAATAAAGTATCACTCCCTGTCGTTCGAAAATCGAGTTGAAGGAAGGAAATTTGACACGTTATTTACACAGGCAAAACCAGGTGAAATTATCGACCTCGACTCGCCACCAACAGCTATTAATGTAGAGTTGTTTGCAGACTTTGAAGAAGACACATCTGCCACAAAAGCTAAGAAGAAAGCTTACAGGAAGGAGTGGCTGCAAAGTGGCAAAGGTAGCATCACGAATGACGGACGTGTTGTGATTCCAATTTCTCGTCAAGATGGAAGTCAAATCAAATATGATTCAACTTATGTTCCAGGTTGTAAAGTCCTTGAGACAGCCCAATACTACGACGACTCAAAACTTGAGATGAAAGATCACTTCCCAATCGAACCTGCATTCAGCATTACGATTGACAAGGCTCAAGGCAAGACAATCCATCGAATCATATTGTCTATTTCCAAGCACTCATTCCATCTGAACAAAATGACATGGGAAGGCCTCTTTGTATCTTTATCAAGGGTGCGAAGTGGGGATCATATGAGATTATTCATCAAGAGGGGTGACTGGTCAACTGTGAGATATGTTTCCGAGTTGAGACAAAATAAGTATACAGGTATGTTCTTCAACGGCTATACAGACCATCCTGATGGTGATGGAAGTATGATCTGGGATTTTAGTCTGGCTAAAAAGAATGCCGGATTTGATGGGAAGAGAAAGTTCGGAGGTAAGACTGCAAATGCAAAGAAGAGACCCCGAAGGGAATCAACTATTATTGGATGGAATAAAAAGATCCATCGTGGGGAGGATGGGACGTGGACTATTCTGGATCGGGGTTGATACTTGTTTGATACTTCAAAAGTTGTACATTGTAAAGTAGAGTCTTTGTTTATGTTCTATCCTACTTGACTCCTTGATAGATCTCAGTCGTCACTTGTGTCATATTGAAATACTGGTGACTTATCAAGATAAGGATGAGGGAACTGTATCGTCCATGCAAGTAACCAAGATTAAGATGGTGGCAATACAAGCGGGATACAGTTCAACCTATAAGGATGAGGGGAGCCGTAGCTTCCATCAAGTACATCACTGACCAAGATAGTGATATACAAGTGGGATATGGCTCGACCCATTTTATATCTGATATAGGTCATGGTTATATTAGTTAACGTTTCATCTTTGTTGTAGGTAAGAAGGCTGCATATTTTGCAAGATGATAGATAATAATATTATGAAGAAGTGGGATGTAGAGATGTTGTAGATGTTGACTGGAAGGGTATTGTCTCCATTTGAATATTGCAATAAAATATGACTTTCACAGATTCTAATCCTGATAGCAGTACGATTACGATATAGACTTGCCATTAAAACTGCCGGCTAGACCTAGCCACTTGTAACCTAAACTTCTTTCGTCAATGTAGGGAGTCACAGGCCACCACCGTCCAAGGATACTGAAGTCACAGGCCCACCATCTTCACAATCGTCATTCTTTGCAACAAAGCAATAACAACATCTCGCTCGCGTCTATTAGCACTGCCGCTATCATTTCCACTACACTATTATACATATCATAACAGTATCAGTATATTAATTTTCTGTAAAGTATAGTATAGCGGTATAAAACGAATTATATAAAACAATACACAATACAATGGCAAAGGCAACTTTAACATTCCTCTTGACAATTCTATCTTCCTTCACATGTACAAATGCTTTCGTTACACCATCTGCACAAAGAATAAGTACTCAATTATTTGAAGTAGACCCTTCCAAAGTACAAGGTACTGCAGTTGCAAAAGCCGCAGAGGCAGGTGACGATGAGCCAGCTATGAATCCAGATAATCCAAATCTACCAGCACTTAAAGGTGACTACGATTGGGATGCAGAGTATGCCGCTGATGATGATTGGATAACCGAGAATGTTCCTGGTAAATTAGTAGTGAATGAAATAGACTTGGCAGCACAGGTTACTGAATTAACAAAGATTGAAGAGAAGTATCGCAAAATCCGAAAGGAGAAGGAATATGAAGAGGCACGTATTATTGGATTCGTACCCATGGCTGAGACTTACAATAGTAGATTTGCAATGTTCTTCTTAACTGTTGGATTATTAACAGAGTATTGGACAGGTATTACTATCCCCGGTCAGATTGAAGAGATGGCAAGAGTTGGAGGTTTTATTGGACCAGATTTCTGAGTTCTCTTCTGCTAAGATACAATATATGAACAAAAGGGGAAAGCTATCAGGGGACAAAAGGGTAAGGGCAAGTAATTGAGTGTTTTGAAAAGTACAATTGACTGTGCCATAAGTTAAAGTATGCCACAGTACCCAGCAAGAGAACTATATCTCAGAGCTAAGCTTTTAAGTATGTTGATGATGTTATTATATGTATTGACATTAACCTACCTCTCTATTTAAGAGAAGTATGGCAACGAGGAGTAGCTCCTCCCGCTGCTCGGCGCAAAGAAGATATGGAGGAGGAGGAAGAACTTTTTCTTTTTCTTCTACTATCACCATCTCTATTTGGTGTGTATGACATGCGTAACGACGAACCAAAGGAATCTCTGCTCCTAGAATTCTGACTTGAGTGGAACATACCTAACTTTCTCTGCTTTTTGGATTGATGAGCATTATTGCTTGCCTCTAAAAGAGCCCGAGCAGCCGGTGTCAACGATTCCCTTCTTTTGAATGAGGTTCCCGAAGCCATACTACTTGCAGATCGAGAGCTCATCACAGACAGATCATCATCATTATCATCCTTTCTTCTTCGACCTTTGTATGTTTTCGAACGCTCTATTAGCTTCTTCTCGGCTCGACGCGCTAGCTTTTCTCGTCTATTATCATCCACTACATCAAATGCTGGTGTCGATTCACTACCAGCATCATTACCAGATGAAAATGAATTAGAATCAATCGGACGAGTAGGCTCCCATTCTGCTGAAGCATCTCGTCCATCTACAGCTGAGTTTGACAAGACCAAAGGAGTATTTGCGACATTTCCCCAAGTCATTATAGGCTCTTCGGATTCGCTCTGTTCTTCTCCTTGCTTCTTACTTGTACTACGACATTCACCAGGCCTTATCAAAGGAGTCATGGCAATAAACGTCTCATTCTCTCGCTTACGAGCTTTTTGTCTGGCCGCTCTTTCCCTTTCGAGTGATCTCGGACTTGCATCTAAATCTGTGGCGTCACTAGCTTCTGTAAATGAACCCATACTCTGAATGCTACTTTGACGGGTGTATAAATGTCCCAAACTATTGCTGGTCTTTGCAAGTAATCTCGACTCATTTTGATATGGAAAGCGAGTTGCGGATGGATAGATGTCTGGAACTGCTGGTTTTGGTAGATATTCTACTAATTGACATCTATCATCTATAGTTTTGGTATTAGACTTCATGGCAGGCGGTTGATTATTGGAATTGGCATGTTTCACCATTGCAGAAGATTGTCTTGCGGGTGGTGGTGGCATTAGTAGATTGTCTTGTTTGATATTATCATCTTCCTTGCTACTTGCTGCTGCATTAGTATTATTCTCAAGTGCAAGAAATGTACCCCCAGAGGAAGAAGTAGCTGCAGCCTCGTTTGAAGTCAACATCAATTGTCCTGAATTGGTTGAATTATCCAAACGGCGATGCAATGGTTGAAAGAATAAGCCATTCCTTCCTATCCCGTTCTTTGCAGCGATCTTCTTTCTATCTTCTTCGTCAGCACTGCTGCCTTGAGTAATCCGAAGTCCTGTTGCAGGAGCATCATATAAATCTGAACTTAATCCAATAGGTGTATCACAACCCATCAATGCCCTCGAAGCCTTGTTATAGGGATTGACAACTTCTTTCTTTGTTGTATTGTTCATGGCAGCTTCAATCATTAATCGACCGTCTTTACCTTCTTTTGTGGAATATATTATACCTAACCTTTTCTCTCTATCTAGCCGTTCCTCTTCTTGAATTGACTCATATTCTGCATTATCCTCCGAAGTTACTCTTTGGTGAAATCCTGTAATGGTTTCATGTTTTAATGGTCGTGGTTTAGACCGTACTTTTATTTTGTTACTTTGATGATTGATATATGGCATTATAGAAGTGTCTCTACTATCTTCATCTTGAACAGCTTTACTTTCCTCATCCATCTCTTCCTTCCATTCACGTTCTCTTTGCATTTCATCTTTACGATGCATTCTACGAATTGCCACCGCACTCGATATATCTCCTCTACTACGTGCATCTAATATTGCAGCATCTCTCCGAAGTGAATGAAGAGATGGGTAGTAATCTCTGGTAACTATGTGTGAGAGGGTGGATGTATATTCATCTTCTTCTAATATCTCTCTAGGTTGTTGAGTTATTTGACTTTGTTGTTTTTGTTTGTAACTGATTAGTTTGTTGTTGTTGCCATCCATTTTCATTTATTTGATGTATTTATGTATTGTGCAAGTCTTTTGTAAAAGTACCAGTGTATGTTATGTATATTAAAATTCAGACTGTTCTTATTGGTCATCTAATTCGGTATATTTCTTATAACCTGGGTATTTCACGCCATCCCGGATCTAAATCACAATTGATATAATATTATTGTTGAGTATGTCGTGTCTTTTTGTTAACTTATACTATCACCACCTTTTTTCAGATTGTGGTTGGAAATCGCCGACAATATGTAACTTATTTTGCAATTATATACCACATACAATTAAACACCGATCTCTAATAATACGAGAGGGTATATACGGTCAATGTGAGCACGGCAACGTGATAGCTAACATGTATAAAAGTAGTAAAAGTGGTACATATAATAATGGGGAGTCTTTGGTGTAAATGGGATGACTTTGCTTGTGATTGTGAATGAGGTTGGTTGAACCATAATATATTGTGTGTACATCTTTATATACTCATTAGTGCATTTAGTAGTGGCGTTGAATGTCTATAGTACTATGCTTTTATAATTAAGAAGAGATAGAGTCCGAAAGCGCGATACTATTTCTCAACAAGACGCAATAAAAAGTTGCTCATCGCACTCATACTAAATTAACTCATACTAAAATCAAACGCAATATACATTAAGCATGGATATTACAATACCACCGCATAATCTAAAACGATTCTCAGCATCAATAACATGTCTTGGCAAGATTGGTAAAGATTTATATCTATCTTTTGATGAAATGAGTGGATTAACTTTATCAAGTTTGAATGATGCAAAGGTAAGTATTTGTTTTGTTTTGTTCTCCATAGTACTATCTTTAAATCAATATCAATACTAATACATACATAATATTTGGTTTTAAATAACACAGAGTGCATATGGCAAATTCCATTTTGATTCACAATTCTTTGAACGGTGTAGTGCACCTCCGACTACCACAAAGAATAAAGGAGGTGATGGTGATGAAGATAATAGTGAAGATGAATTTGATACCCGATATGTTTGCCGAGTACCTGTTAGATCAGTACATTCAATATTACGTCCAAGGAAAGGAGTGTGTTCACTTCGTATCCGTAGTGAAGGTATGGATGATAAGGGTAATTACTTTGGTTTGAACCAGAAGAAGAAAAAGAAGAAGAATCGTAATCGTAGTCGATCAAGGGATGATCATCAAGATGATGATGAAGATGACGACGACAATGAAGACAGGGGAAGAAGACGCCGTGGTTCAATGTCAGCACGTGAACGTAGTCGATCCCGTAGTAAGAGACGTAAACAAAGTAAAATGAAGAGGAATAATCATGAGAATGAGGATGGTAATAATGACGATTCAATCTCCAAGAATACAGACAAAATGATGTTATCCTTTGAATTCTTCATTGAACGGCCAACACCAAAATCCAATGGTGATATGAATCCAAACAATAATTCCATGATGAATGGGGGTATATTCCGTGTACTGCACAAAGTGGGTGTAACTGATGCTAATGGTATTACATTATCAGCCTCGATTGCCGAACGTCGTACTCGGTCTGAGATTGTATCACATCCTAGGTTGTGGCTACGATTACTGGATCCATTACGCCGTACAGCCGAGGTGGCCTTGACAATTGATGATGAACTCAAGGTTGTAACTGCTACATCTTTTCATCCTGGTGAGATTCAACAACAGGGTAGTGGTGGTGGAGTTGGAGGTGAACAAAATGCAGTATTACAAGCGGCAGCAGCACGAAATGCAGTACTCAAGACGGAAACTAGCACGGGTGCCGAGGAGTTTGACGAATATGACTTTCGTTCTAACAGGGGCAAAAAGAAGCAATCAAAGAAGAAGAGGGGGGATGATAATGCTGCTGTGAGTGACGAGTCTGAAAATGAGAGTGAACAAAATGTTGAAGAGGAAGAGGAAGACTATGAAAAGGAAAGCGAGAAGCCACCAATGGATGTGAATGAGAAGGTGATTCTGGTATTCAGTATCAAGGAGGCAAAGGTATGTTTATGTTCATTTGTGTTGCTTCTCAGGAACCATGATAAAGTCTCTAATTCTATTTGATTCCTCTTCTCTGTCCCCAGGCAATGCTTCAGTACTGTGCACAGAACAACTCTGCCTCCTATGATGATGACGATGAGGGTGTCATCTTATCATTTCACTGGGGTGGTAGACCAATTGTTATTGAGAATGACGGGGACTATTTCTCCGGTGAGCTTGTTTTAGCTACTTTGCATCATGGTATGATTGCGTCCAACATTACTGTCGGAAGTTAGGACAATGTAGCAAGGATAGAAGAAGCATAGAGGAAGAGAAATTGAGATTGTCAAGACACAGGTTGTGATATAGGTTCCTTGACGGTTCTCAGCTGCTAAAAAAGATATGATTTGTTCAAATAGATAATCTAATTTAGTTGAATGCATACTATATGTATCAGTAAACTACTGAATGTAATGAATGAAAGGATAGGACGACGAGCCGTACTTTATGAGCTTTTGAACGGATAGAAAACATCCTTAGTACTTTTTAACTACTGCTTTGCAATTTGCTGACTCGAAAGTAGACCTCTCTTGATAGAGTATTATCGGTGCATGGATGGATAGATCCTATTACAACACTCTTCTATATAATATATAATCATGTCTTTGTCGGATGAAAGGACATCTCTTACCTCTGACGGGGCGAGAAAAGCATATGACAATGTTGACACTGCGGCCTCGAGGTTAGTAATTTTTGTTGTTGAACAATGATATGCTATGTGGTTTGCTCGGTATGGCGTGGCTGCATTTTATATTCTTCTAAACATTATCCATAATTTTTATATTGTTGCAGAGATTTTCATGATACCCGCCATGATGTATCAACAGAGATGCATCAAACAGAAGGAGGCTTCCTTAAACCATTGATATTTGGTGGTTTGGATGGTATACTTACCTCATTCGCTATAGTAGCCGGTGCTGCTGGTGGTAATATGGCTGTGCCAGTTGTTCTAGTTTTAGGGTTTTCCAATATATTTGCTGATGGTAAGTTGGTGTTGTATTATACACAGTACAGTTGTTGTTTTTATTCAAGTATCAAACTTTAACACATGTTGTGTGTTGTTTTCAATATACAAGCACTTGCAATGGGTGTCGGTGAATTCCTTAGTTCAAAAGCTGAGAATGAATGGATATTGAGTGAAAGAAGAAGGGAGAATTGGGAGATGGAAAATTGTAAGTTGTGTTGCAATGCATATCATAAATGGTTTATGTGTGCATAAGATGTGTCTAATTTATTTCACCCCCTCCCTTCCTCATATCAGATCCCGAAGGAGAGATACGAGAGATGATAGATATTTATGAAAGTAGAGGTATGAATAGAGAGGATGCCACACAGGTTATTGAAACAATGGCAAAGTATAAAGATTTCTTTGTAGATATCATGATGACTGAGGAGTTAGCATTGCAAGTACCAGAAGAGGATCATAAAATTGAAAGTATGAAGGAGGGAGTGGTCATGTTCTGTGCTTTTGCTACATTTGGTTCACTACCGCTGTTAGGATATGTTATTATCCCAGCACTATTTCCAACTCTCGGTGAAGAGGTACTATTTACTGCGGCATGCATAATAACAGGACTGGTATTGTTTGGAATGGGCTGGTAAGTCTATTTAATGTTTGATATGAAAGGAGGGAAGAAGAAAAAGCGTAACACTCATTTGGCATGGAGTCAGAAATACTGCATCGCCTTCCAAAGTTGCGCAATAGAAACATTAGATCGGACTTTCACTTTTCTCATCACTCGATTTGTAACAGTGGTGTAGCCATTCTGTCCCCTACATCTCGTCATTATTTGTACTTTATTCACTCTAACCTCTTTTTGACTTTTTTCATTCTATACACACAACAACGTGTAGTGTTAAAAGTATCTTTAGTGCAGCCAATTGGTTCATGTGTGGCCTAGAAACACTTCTTCTCGGTGGTGCATGTGCAACAGTGGCCTACACAATCGGTCAATTTGTAGATGGACTGATAGCAACATCTGAGTAGAGATTTGAGACATTTGTCGAAAGAGGAAAGGAGAGAAGTGAAGTATAGACGCGACTGCTTTACATAGAATGATTCTCTTCATTTCAACTCGATGGTTATATGTACATTACTGGCGCCATCTACTCTTGATATGTTATGTAGGCGCAGCACAGCTGGTTCATCATAGTTCATTAGCAAGTATCGAATAGAGTTATTTGAGGTATCAACCACCCATCGTATATAGCCGAGTGTTCATGAAACAAGCTACCATCTTCTCCTTCGAGTTCTTTCAAGTTTCTGTTTGCTGTATTTATCATTTTATATCTCTTTTCCGCCTGCAGTCTTAGTTTGAGATTAGATACTGGTCCCAGACGAGCACTTCGTCGTCTCGTTCGTATCAACTGATTCTTCTTCCGCATTGCTAAATGTATGTCGTGATCGGTATAGTCTGCATCCTTAAGCATTCTTTCCCTCTGATCATGTGAGAGGTACAACCTCTTCTTCTTGTTTCCCAAGTCTCGAGACCTTTCATATGTACTTAGCCTTCTAATATAAGGTGAAGAAATAGGTGAGCCAAGCCCAATTGACGGACCAAGCATTCCGCCGGGATTGTCAGATATTGTCGTCGAGTAGAATTGTATTTCTACAGTGTCAAATCTCGTCTGCTTCTTCATCTCCGTGTATTGTATTACTCTCTTCTTATGTTGTGTATATCCAAATTATGAGCGTACTCTTTATGTGATCAACCCCTTCTTGCCTTAGCCAGCTCAGAGAGTGAAAGAGTCTTGCTTGATCGAGCTTGTGCTTTCCTTTGAGGTCGATACGTAGACCTACATAAAACTAAGGACCCCCAGGCCAAAGACACACCACCAAAAAATCTGCTGCTGATATCATCAATAACAGCGCTGATAATATTATAGATAGTATCGATAGGCTCCTATTCCGTAGCCGAACTGAAACTGACAGGGAAACATAGGCAAACTGCAAAGGTATAGAAGCACTGAAAGAATGAATAATGATGAAGAAGAGAAATTAGGCAGTTATAGCAATTTAACTGATCATATCAATATCGATGTTATGAATACTAATAACAATAACAATAACGGTAAACCCCCACAACCCGCCACTGTGGCTGCAAATTCAATCCATTGGGATGTAGAGGAAGGTATGTATTGTGTATCTACACATTTTGCAATATATTTTTGTGCACATCTTATGTCTCAACTCTATTTTGCAATAAAATATGCATCACCAGATCATCTACTTTCATATTTCCTCGGAGCAAATGATGGTGCATCTCATGACAGCAATATACCCGCTGCAGATATTGCAGTAGAACAGCAACATCAACAACCTGCTGCTGCTCAAATGATGCCTACATCCATTTTACGATCGTCTTCTCAACCAAACAGTATACATGCAAATAATAAAATGGTTGGAAACCTACCAAATACCTCTCCCTCATTAGAAAGCTTTGTTAATGCCAGAGCTAGGGATAGTTCGGGCGCGCTTACCAATAACACAGGTACCTCGATGTCAATGGGCACTCTCCCCACGCCACACTCTGTGCACTTTTATGATGAACAGTATCCACCTCAAGCTGTACCTTCGGCAGCTGCTGTGGTGATGCCATCTAACTTCCAGGGATCAATGCCCAAGGTACCATCTCGCACATCTAATGCATCATCTAACGGATCATCGTCTTCATCTTTGGCTGCAATGGCCTCTGCAATGGCTCTTGGAAATTCTCATCAAGTTATGATGATGCAACAAAAGCTTCAAAATCGTGCTGACCAGGTAGTGTCAGGTGTGCAGTATCAAGCTTTAAACAGTAACATATCACCCATTACACCGGTAAATATGATGATGGGTTCTCCTAGTGGACAGGAATTTATGATGCTACCCCCTCCCACGCAGAGTAATAATATGATTGCACAAATGGCTCAAAATATCGGAGGACAACAACAGCAGCATCAGCAACATCTCATGAATCTTCAGCAGAATATGCTAATGGCTCAGGCACCTATTTCAATGAATACCCAAGTGCCAAACAATGCATCCCAACAACAGCAGCAACAACAAACTAATTTCCTACCTCAAATGAACCCACCCAATCAACCATTGAGTACTATGCAAACTCAAACTTATGCAAAAGGGGGGTTTCCGGATCCCCAATCTGTCACGAGTTCCGTCCTGGCAGCTCAGCCGCCACCACAACAGCAACAATATCCTGAGTTGCCTCAGCAGCCAATGAGTCAACCACATCTTCCACAGCAGCAGCAGCAGCAGGGTCAACAGATTCAAATTGGAGTCAATGGCCAAACTATACCCATCAATGCGGTGCCGACTGCAAATGGCGGATTAGTATATCAAATAGATTCAAGTGTTGTACCCACCGCAGGTCTTCGATACTTTACCAAGGCAATCAATGATGTGTCAAAGCCAGAGGAGAAGAAGAATGTTGATCCACAAGTCATGGCCGAGAAACGAGCGCAACGACTAGCTCGTAATCGTCAATCTGCACGGAATAGCCGGCGGAGGAAGAAGGAACACCTTCAAAACTTGGAAGCAAAGGTACAGAAGTTGCAATGCGAGTTAGAGTCTGAGGTGCGGAGTAAAGTCAGTAGCATGGAAGAGGGGCTTATGAAACAACGAGAAGGCATGATGGAACAGTGGCTTGCCAATCAGTCGTCACATTCTGCTTCCCCCGACAAAGAGCAGGAAGGTGACGATGAAAGACGAAAACAGCTGGCACTAATTCTACAAGAAACGGGCGTTAACTGCCAAATCCGCCGTGCGGTAGTAGCACATCAATACAATATGCTTCGTAACACCTTCCTGTCTCCAATGAATCATTACTCAGTATGGATGCTATTGCAGTCGGCTAGTTTCTTCACTGAAGCTGCTCGTCAACGAGATGCCACCGCAGCCGCGAGTAATGAAGCTGTTGACAAGGTTAATGATCGTGCCAACTCCAAGGCAATAGGAGAGGCCATTTACAATGAAGATAAAGAACGTGTTGGTCGAGTGATATCGAATTCCAACGATGGGTTGAAGACGTGGCCCCTGTATTGTCATGAGATAACTATGACGATGGAACAAGAGGAACGGATCGTCGACCAATTACACGTCAAGTGAGTGATTATTTGCTCAGTCTCCCGTTGTCTGTGTGTGTATGTTTGCATCCTCTAACACTATCTTCATTCATCCATCTTTACTATCAATACACAGAGCCAAGAACACTCCCCAACTCGAGGAGAAACTTCAAAATATAAAAACAGCCACCGATGCCACCCGTCACCTTCAGAATGCTATGCAGTGTCATACCCAATTAGCAGCAAAGCGTAACGAGACTCTCCTTCTTGAAATACTCACTCCAACTCAAGCAGCAATTTTCAAGGAATGGTTTAAGAAGAATAAGGACATGTGTAAGGCTCTAATGGAAATGGAGCTTGCTGCTGCTGCTGCCGACTCCTCTAATGTTCAGAACGAGAGTACCCTTGGTGGTGTATGCAAGCAATTGGATGATATGAGATTGACATACTAGAAGATTCTTGTGTGTAGATAGTCATTGGGCTGAAGCAGGGTTGAAGCTTGCTTGCTTATAACAAAACTAGAGTATTGATTTTGTTAGCTTGTAATGAGCAGTGTGTACCTCTACTATTCCTATTACACACCCTTTGTCTTCATGATTTTATATGGTAGGATTGACAGGATACCTTTTAAGGGTGTCCTTTTGGTACCTTTTTATTAACAAACTTTGAAGTAAGTGTTGGTACGTATGGCGGTGATATTGATAGTAATTGCAAACTCACTGGAGCATATTATTTATTGCTGATACAACAGATATATTCAGTTTTTAAACGCTCTTTCGATTAGTAGTATTACAACGATATCAAAAAAAACAATCGCATATCATTATTGCAATCAGCTTCTACGCTTTTTTGTTTTGTGGTTATACTTATATTACAAAACGATAGATATCAATAAAAATGATGGCAATATCAACAGATGAAGAAGATCTCCCTGCTAGTCAGCAGCAGCCAATGGATGTAGATAATACTACTACTACAAAAACAACTGATAATACCAAGAAAAATAATGTTGAATATGAGTTACCATCACTAATTATACCAATCACAAGTTCAACAAATGGTAATAATTACACCTCACCAACTAAAACGGGCACAACAACAACAACACCACCATCCTCTGGACTATTTATTGAAATATTTCCTGAGGAAATATCATCCATCCGTCCAAATACATTAGCAACTATATTAAAAGATGAACGTGCTCCATTAAAAACATGGTGTGATGCCTCCTTACTTTACATGAAGGCTGGTAAACGCGAGAAGGAGAGTTGTGACTTATTAAATGCCGCAGTTGATACCGATGAGGTAATGAGTGGTTCTAATACGAATGATCGATTACGTGTATTAGCATCTGCCGGTATTGCCGCATTAGAACAGTCGAATAATCAGATTACTGATGGTAGTTCCGAGGTTCCCGTCGGATTAAGTTTACTTGATACGTTATTAGAAGGTAGTAAGGCAGCCGAAAAGCGAAATGAAGATCAAAAAGAAGAATTACGTGCCTTAGCAGATACCCGATTTACAAAAGCAGATAGTATTAATCAAGTTAATCCAATGACATGGATTGGTCGGGGAATGTTAAACTTGGCACAAGGACGGTTGGACCAGGCCCGATTCTTCTTTGAAAATTTAACATTACGTGAATGTGGTGAGATATTACCAGCACTAATTGGTATGGCGGGTGTTAAGTATATGGAAAAGGATTATAATGGTGCATTGGAATTGTATGGTAAGGCTATGCAGAAATATCCAGTGCAAAGTGGAGCGCCCACACGTGTTGGTTTTGGTATGGCGTGTTATCGTCTTGGACAGATTGATCGTGCCAAGGCCGCGTTTCGTAGGGCGCATGATATTGATCCCGAGAATGTTAACGCGTTAGTGGGTATTGCAATATTGGAAATGGGATCATTAGATCAAGATGTGTTAGACCCGGCTGAGTATCGTAAAAAGGCTGAGAATATTATTAAAATGATATCAATGGCAAATTTATGTGATCATACGAATGCTCAAGTTCAGAATCATTTGGCGAATCATTACTTTTGGAAGTGGACACCGGTGCCTGGTATGGTGAAGGTTGAACGTGGATCGAATGTAGTTACGGGAAATATGGCAAGTAGTTTAGAGGGAGGGGATCGTATTAGGATTGGACATGACTTTGAAACGTTGGTAGTTTTAGATGGTGATGAAGGAGGAGATGATAACACCTTCAAGATTAAGGATACTTGGAAGTTTGATTCAGCAGGTAAGTGTTTTATTATTTGTATGTGTGACCTTCTCGGTGTGCAACTACTCTCAACTCATGTTACATCAAATACCTCACACACCTACACAGCTAATCTCAAGATTTGGAAGAAGGATTACGATCGTGTTGTTTCTCTTGCCAAGGGGGCGTATAACAGCACCAACATTCCCGAAGTTCAGGCTGAATCTCTCTATATGCTTGCTCGCGTCTACCACGCTCAGGGTGATATGGAGCAGGCAAATAAGTTTTATGACAAGGCATGTGGACTTTCACCTGATCTTAGTCCTGCACGCTTTGGGTTGGCACAGACGTTGATTTGGGATGAATCTTATGACGAGGCTTCCGCCCATCTTCGTTTGTTGTTAGGGACGTGTTCTAATGCAACAGATGCTCTAGCCGCCCTTGGTCTTCTCGAGGTTAAGTCCGGAAAGGATAGGAGAGAGGCATTTGTATATCTTAAGAAAGCAATCGACTTGGATCCATTCAACTCGGATTTGATTCTGATTGAGGCATTGGCATTGCAGCAGCATGAAAGTGATTATCCCCTTTCACTTGATAGGTATCGTAAGGCTGTTCGACTGCTGGAGGCGCAATCAAAGGTTGTCCCCGCTGATGTTTTGACAAATATGGGTGTGTTATGTCATGAAACAAAGCAGTATGATGAGGCACTGGAGATGTATGGTAAGGCATTGAAAGCAGTAGAAACTGAGAACCAACAAGGAAATACAGATGAGAGTGTGAAAGAAACGTATGTACGGCACAAGGATAATAAGCTGTTTTGGAAGTATGTTGATACTGATTTTCGCGTGAAGCCCTGTGCCGAGGAGAAGACAAAACTGACAGTGGCTAGTTCTCAAACTGATGTCGAATCTCTTGGTATCAAGGTAGGAGATGATATCTCATTAGAAGATGATGTCGAAACAACAGTTAAAGACATCTCAAAGGGTGATGACGGAACGATTCAACTCACTGCTAAGGATAGTGTTGATCTGGAGAAAGAGAGCAAAGTTTCAGTCAAGCAAAGTAATGGAAGGCTTGAAGATCCTGCTTCAGTCTCGATTGTATTTAATCTCGCAAGGCTTCATGAGTCCTCTGGTCGTATCGTCCCTGCGGTGGAACTTCACAAGGCTATCCTCAAGCATCACCCATCATATGTCAATAGCTACTTGCGTCTTGCATGTATTGCTAGGGACTGTGGATCATTGAAGGATTGCTCCGAGTGGCTGAAAATGGCTGTTGCAGTAGCGCCAGGAGACCCTGAGGTGTTGACCTTGGTTGGAAATCTTCACTTGTCTTTATGTGATTGGGCTCCTGCCCAAAATGTCTTTGATCAACTACTACAGCAGAAGGTACCCAAGGTTGAAGCGTATTCTATGCTAAGTCTTGGAAATATCTATTTCAATAACCTTAACACCCCGAAGAAGTACTCCAAACACTTGCAACATGCTGCCGATTTCTACAGACGTATCCTACAGAAGGACAAGGCTAATGCATATGCAGCGAATGGACTTGGGACAGTACTTGCCGAGAAGGGTGAGCTTTTCAAGGCAAAGGAGATTTTCAATAGGGTGAGGGAGGTTTCTGGAGATACTATTCCAGATGCTTTATTGAATCTTGGTCATATATACCTCGCACAGAAGAAGCATCCTGAAGCTTTACAAATGTATCAAAGCTATGCAACTCGTACAAGATCTTCTTCTGGTGCACAAACTACAAGCAAGAGTCAAGATGATGACGAGGCCGAGGTATTGTTGTTCATTGCATTCGCCTACTTTGACTGGGCTCGTCAAACTGAATTGTTTAATAATGCCAAGGCAGCACCTGCTGATGAACGCTACCGAACATGTATTGAGTACATTGAGAAAGCTATGAAGAAGAGTAAACGAGAGAATGTCACCCTCCGCTACAATTGGTGTCTAGCCAAACTTCAAGCTGCTAACTGTGTACTTCAGAAAGTAAATAGGAACATCCGAAGGACAGCACAAGAAGTTAAGGATGCCTTGAATGGTTTGGAGGAGAGTTTACCCATCCTTCAAACCATGCTTCAATGGAAAGAAGAGGGTCGTAAGGTTGCTATTAGCAAGGGTATGCTTCAAGGAGTTGTGAATCAATGTAAACATAACATTGATAGTGCCAAGTCTCATCTTAAGGAAGATCTACAGAAAGAGAAGGACGCAGAGACTTTGCGTAACTTTCAGCGTCTTGATGCTGAAACCAACGAGAAACAGAGAGCTCTCCAACAGCAGTTAGAGGAAGAGGAGGAAACAAGGAAAATGGAAGAAAGTGAACAAAGAGCAAAGCAGAAGATGGAACGTGTGGCACAGTTACAGGATGGTTGGAAGGCTGAGGCTGCAACAAAGGCAACACCCAAAAAGAAGGGTAAGAAGGGTGATGCACCACCTGGTGGTGTTGACGATGAAGCTGGAATCTTCGACACTGAGGTATCCACAGCCAATGTGGCTAATCTGTTTGACGATTCAGATGATGACGACGATGATGATAATAGCAATACAAAGAAGACCGAAGAAAAAGCTGGAGACGGTGAGCCACCGAAGAGCATGACACAACAGAGTGATTTGTTTGGTGACTCTAGTTCTGAAGAGGAGATGGAAGATGAGCCTGCTTCGAAAAAGAGAGAGAATAGTGATGATAGCAATGAGGAAGAGCCTGCGTCAAAGAAGGCAAAGGTTGATGAAGAAGGAGGTGACTAGGGGTTGTAATTGCTGATTAGTTCACTTTAATCTAAGTAGATGTGACCATTACCTATATCAGCAGTCATGTATTGTGGTAGCCGCCTTGACCTGTATGGATATTAGCATCGTGAGCAGCTTTGCTACTTTCTTCATCCTTGTAGAATTGCCGTGCAACAAACCGTTTGTGTTTTGCGTCTGCTTTGCAAAATGCATTATACACAACAAAGTTGGTCTCGTTTGCTCGTTTCTCAGCGTCATGACATAGTTCATTGTTCTCTTTGAGTAGGAAGGATAAAATGAAGTCTTCGATCACTCTCGGCTTCACATTGAAGTCTCGATCAGCCCATCTGAATTTGTTTATAACCTTGCTCGTCTCATTCATCAAGCAGTGCCGCTCAGCCTCTTCATCAGATCGATCTATCTCTAAACAGAGAGGTACACTCTCTCTGTCCAGCGGATAACCAATATGATTAAGAACCGTTTTACTGAATATGATACCAAGAGGTGTTGGACAGTGTGTCGTTGCTTGTATGAAGTATGAAATGGTTAGAGGAAACAGTGTGAGAGGGAAGTCGCAATTATATTTCATGTTTTGTCATCATTCAGCTAAAGATTCAACCCATATCCTGACGTTCCTACTTACCAACCCAAGCTCCCCAAAGATACCAAGGCACCCACGGTAGCAACTCTAAGATATATCCATGTGTTGGTAGAAGTACACCTTGAGTTAGCTGAGCTCCATGAATACCGACGAACGCTTTAGTGAAGCAAGCCGATAGAAACAGAGTTGAGACATATGCATTTGCGATACTAAAGAGACAAGGTTTGAGATCATCTTACTCACCATGAAGAGATCGATGCATCAAGAATTGTTCCTCTGATGTCTTTGCTTCTTCAACATCTACTTTGAGACATACTATCTTGTACCGTCTATACTTTTTATCGCACATTTCTATCGCATCATCAATATTCAACCATATTCGACGATACTTTCGATGTGCCAGACCGATAAACTTATATCCATCAATATTAGTGTCATGTATTCCTTTATCAACTAAGATTTGAGTTTGATATTGTCGTATCTTGTAATCAAGATCTTTGTCTTTTTGAGAATATGTAACTAACAAATCTCGTCTCAACTTGCGATAGGCTATGCAGTTGGCGTTATCCCATTGACAATCACTCTTTTTGTTTTGTATATTACCTCTTGGCTTTATCGTATATTCCGTTTCTATTCTGTCATTATTGTCATCATTACTAGTATGTGAAGTCAATGTTGTTATATTGTGTGCAGTAACGTCGTAGCCACAAAATATAAGCTTTCTATAGCATTGACACGAGTCGGAGTCTTCATTATAAGATGACATCAACTTCACGAAGTTGTGAAATTGATTATTATTTGGTAAACCCGATAGAAACAGCTTATGTCCCTCCAACAGATCCTTTCTCTTGTCAACAAAGTGTACATAGGTCTGTATATCATTATTTGACTTAGGTGGATAGTCACGCATCCACTGATTCAATCCGAGCATAGTTCGGCTATAGAATTCACCAATCATGTGGTTATACGCACTCTGAACCACTAAATGATATGGTGTTTCTGAATATGAACACTTCGTTTCATCATAATACCAATAAGATGATGACTTGACATCAAACTTAATATCCTTATTTATGAATATATCATGTCCAAAAGAGTCAACAATCTCTGTTCTATTCAATACCAATCGAATAGTTGGTTGATATGTATCTTTATTGTTTGTTGGTGCATAAAACCAATTATCATTTTGACTACAGATATTATCTACATGTATACAACTAGACATTGATTTTTCCCAGAAGTCTTCGTGAGGAGGTAGCGGAGGTGCTCCTGAGCCTTCAATGAAGTTATCTAATGCGTTGCCGTTGTTATTTGTAGCGCTACTGAGTAGTTGTCTATAACTTCTGATTACACCAATACTAACTGCAATGAATAATATTAATACTAGTAATGACGAGTTTCTCCTTCTTATTCTGCCCTGTCTAGCAGCAATATGATGTTTGAGAAGATGTACTAAAGGATTGCTTCTCTTTTTTGACCTAGTAGTAACTTCATTCATTGTTGCAATATAAGATAACTATGTATTTTCCTCACTGCTGCTATCTCACCAGCTAATGCCAATCCATCCATTATATTGGTAGATCTACCTATCTACATTGCCGCCATCCAACTATTAGCTAGCATGAGAAAATTATGAGAGTATGAGGAGATTGAGTATTGAGAGATATAACTCCTCGCCTCGTTATCACTCATGAACATCATTCAATAAGAATCAGTACACAATGTGCAATCTTTTATTACGCATAGGGCATAGCTACCAAGCGGCGGGTATTATAATGATGTTTCTGATTGTGTTTGCCCGTGACATGAGCTCGCTGAAGGGTGTTGTTGGTGTTGTTGTTGTTGTTGCTGCTGCTAAGAATTGTATTGTATCGACGTACTGGTGATCGATATCGGTATATCGGTAGTTTATCACTATTTCCATTGGTGGTGAATGCCCAGGAGTTTGGATTTCTATGGATAGTCGATAGTCGGTAGGTAGTTAAGTACCAATACACATAATCGAAAATTCAATGATGACTATTAATCAATCAGAATGGATATACTCTACATTCATATCGAGGCAATTATTACCAATCAATTCATATATACATGAATTTCCATCTGTGCCGTGGTTAGTCGAGTTCTTCATTGCCTCTTGTGGATATGCACATAATCCAGTAATGTTTCCAATGTGGCCTATCATCATTTACACACTAACACATAGAGGTCTTTCGAATACATCAATAATGACTTCAACAATACATGCACCAAACAAGTTTCAGATGGACTTGATGGAATTAGATCATGGAGTAGTTGTCAATACATTATTATACATATCAACAGTGATTATCACATTGTTATTTACCGAGATTAGCAAAGCTTCTTTTGCAACAACTAGACCAAGTATACCCTCTCAAGGCCAACAACAGTGGAAACGAAGATATGGCAAATTGATTGCATCATTAAAATCAAAACATTCATTCCCAAGTGGTGATTGTGCACAGGCAATGAATGTTTGTATGTTTCTATATAGATATGTTCCTCTTGGTAGGATGCATGGTAATGCTTTACCAATTACTCACTTATTATTTGGAGTGTATCTTCCAGGTGTCGCATTTGCAAGAGTATTTTATAAATGCCATTGGATTGAAGATTGTATAGGTGGGATATTATTATCATACACATTGCATTTGACATTGATACCTACCATTGCAAACAAGATAATACAGCTTTCTCCTTTGTTGTTTGATAAAGTTAAGTGGATATAGTTGCTATTCAGCTTTCATTCACAACAGTGACTGACTATACAAGCTAGATAATATCTACAAACTAAATCAAATACTAGAAAAAGTTTATATCTGTCTATGTAATCATTCATCTCAAAGGGGCGTTGATTCATTCACATATGAACAACATAGCCCCAATTCATCTTTCTCTCTCATCTTTCTCTCATCTAATATCTAATCACTCAAGGATCTCGCTTCTGCTTTGGTGAGATGTCTTCATTCTTTTCACTAGTAGGAAGAGGAGTGGGCAGCCGAGGCGTGCTCAGGGACTTGCGCATCTTTTTGCTCTGCACATCAAAGTCCCAATGCTCAAGTTGTCTTCCATGTGCCATCTTACGGAACTTGCGTACACGATTATCGGCTTGAATTAATACATAAACACTTGGCCAAACATAGTCAATAATGAATTGCCTTTCAGTCCAATTGGTTGGATGCAAGTAGGAGGCAACATCATCACGTAGCATGAGAACAGCCCAACCCTCGTGATTATCACATTCAGACAGACGATCAAGTGTAAGGTTTAATACAACATCACGCAGAGATTTGATCTTTGTAATTCGTTTACGACGTTGTCGAAACCAGGTGACGAGTCTCACAAATACCATGAAGCCGATGGTATAAAGCGGATATGCCCATAACAAGTGCCAGACTTTGTTGACTGCAAATGCCATCACTGCCAAAGCAGAGTTACAAAAGAATTGTAACAACTCAATGGCGACTAGTTTTGCCGTACATCCAAATGGAAGAGGTAGAGAGTTGGGTAATACGCCGTCCCCAAGACCTAATGCATCCACATCATCTTCATCGTCACCTGATAGTGCTCCAAATCGTACCAACTTTGAATCAAATACCGGACGAAGCCAAATTAGAATATCAGGCTTTAGATCAACATTCTCCTCCTGATCCTCAGTAGATAAGTCCGATGGCCTAACTCTTTCAGCAACCAAATCTAGACTAAACAAGGGAAATTCGTCATCATTCGATGAAGTACTACTACGACAAACTTGTTCAGTAGTCATATCCACAAGTGCCTCTTGTACCAACCTTGTTAGCTCCTTCGCATCAGGGCTAATCACGCACTCATTTCCTTGTTCATTGACAATAAATCGAACCATATCATCAAATGTTCCTTCGCCGTCGTTACAGTTTTGTAATTTACCATCCTCACATTGTCCCCATGGAGGGCACTGTTTGTATTTTCCTTCACACTTGTCATCTAGTTCATCATCTTCGTCGTCATCATCTGACGAATCGCTAACAACTTTGTCTTGGACTGGATAATCAATGAAGCATGCATCCTGTTCAACTGGGAGAGTAGGAGAAGTTTGTACATCACCATCTGACTCAAGTGTTTTCGATAATGAATTAGTATCACTAAAATCGCTCAGCGTAGTAATGACTGTATAGATGAAACCAACAGCAAGTGTAACAAACATGAGTAATTTTCCAATAGTCAAGCACTTCTTCCCCAACTTTTTGACAAAGGATGGCTTCTTTTCTTCCAAGTCGTCAGTATAATCTGCAAGCTGTTGTTGTTGCTTGACGTTACCACCTTTCTCTCCAACCTCTGAGGTATTCTCACCGGCAACCGTTGTAGCAGTAGTTGTTTCATGTTCCTTCTGTTTTGTTACTGATGCTACTACTTTGGCACTACGAAACTTTTGAAGTGTAGCTGCAACAGACGAAGTCTTCTTAGCAGCAACCGTGGTGGGTGGATCAGCTGACTGTCGTCTTCCTCCTCCAACTTCATCGTTGTCCAATGTTGCATTCACTTTATCCATCTGTTGTTCTGTCATCATAACATTGCGTTGTTGACGATTGCCACCACCAATGTAAGCAGTTGTAGTATCACGAATACCCATCATGGCACGACGCAAACTATCACGACGCAAAACATTCTCTCCTTTTGCGGCTGCTACTAATGACATGGCCCTTGCTGATGCAGCCCGGACAGCTCCTGGATCATTGACTGGTGGTTGTGGTTGAACAGTACCATTTCGTCCTGAAGGGGGTGGTCTAGATGACATCTTTTGTTCATCGTGAACAGTCGCTGCTGCCGTTGAAGACTTGTTAGATGGAGGATCAGGTGATTTCAACTTGTTCATCATCTTCTTCTCAGCAGAGGTAGAAGTAGAAGTAACCTTCAATCCCTTCCTTTCCCTCTCTTCCTTCAACTTTTGAATGGCAGCTAATCCATCTTGTTTCTTGGCCTTTTTAGCGGATGGTTTCTTTTCTACTTCCACTTCTTCTGCAACAACTGTTGTTGAATCATCATCATCCTCACTACTGCTATTATCCACTTCCATACTCTTGATAGGTGATTTTTTCTTCCTTGATGAAACATTTGACATGTCCAACTTTACTGGTACAGTATCATCACTCTCTTCTTCCTCTGCTTCTTCTTTAACGGGTGGTGGTACAAACTCAAATTGTTTTGTAGTAGATGAAGTAACTCCTACAGATCTACGACTTCTCCGTGTTGGAGAAGCTTTAGTACTACTACTACTTTTACTTTTAATACCCCCAGTTGATTTACGTGTGGGTGTAGTTCGTTTCTTGGGTGATTTCTTTTTTGTTGCGGGTGTTGATTTCTTTGTGGATGTACCTGTACTAAATATTGGTGATGTAGTAGTAGCAGTAGTAGTAGTAGATGATTTGGCTGCATTCCTCGCATCATGCCACGCCTTTGCCTTTGCACGTGCCTCCTTGGCCATTTCCTTCTTGGACTTTTTCTTTGGGGTGGTGGATTCCTCTCCATCTTCTAGAGGTTCGTCGACGGCTTTTCGTTTAGGCATGATAAATTATATTGTATAATTTATATATTAACTGATATATTAAAGGATGCTTGATAGGGTGGTATTGGAACTCTGAATTAATAGAGATGGTTGGAAAAATCAGTATGGTTCAGGTATTGTTGTAATAAAATAATATGAAAAAATCAAGACCTTATGGTTTCTACGCCACACTTTCAACACATAAAAAAAACACCGCTATGTAATAAAGACTGCTTACCTCTCAATATAATACCGCGGACCGCGCTTGAAGATAATATTAATCAATAATCAATAATCAATCCGTTATTTTGTGAAATTTTATGTGAAACTTTTGGAAGGAACTTCGAGCATAAACTTCAATTTAGAAGTTTCATTTTTCAACATTATATTGTAATTTGGTATTTATTTGGTTGTTGTAATAGCAGTGTGGCTTGCTTTTGGTACCCTCGGCGCAGCTTGATACCATGCTAGATAATCAACAAGTGGGTCTTAATTTACCCCCACCAATCGTTGATCCAGACGATCCACTACTAATAGCACAAACATTAACATATGTTACCGACGATGGGTCTGTTTTACTAAGTTTTACTTCTGCTCCTTTTTCATTTGGTAAGTTTGCAATTAATAAATATTGTATATGTTATTGTATGGTATTGCAGTGAGATAAATTGTTGGTGTTATATCATTTTGTTCATTGTATTATATTTCATACTAAACATTCCCAATCCAACTTAACACCTATAAAATTCACTTGCATGCACCAACAATAATACCCCACAACCAATTATATTATGTACTCTCAAACTAAACACATAAAAATCACATGCATACCTCCAAACTACTACACACATGTGAATACACTTACATAAATGCATGCACCAACAAACAATAACAATATACCCAAACATAATATAAATATAGCATTCAAACTCCGTTTCTTCCTCTTTGAGGCAATATTTGTAGCCATACTAATCGCAGCGGTACCAATCGGTGCACACGGAACAGTTGTTTCAATATCAATAGGTAACTTATTCGCAGTGGCATGGTTCTGGTATAACTCCGTACGGTGTGTAGATATTACATCCGATGGTGGATTACGATTTTGGATTGGTAATATAGAAATTGATGTCCCATATGATAAAATTGTTGGTATACATCGATTAAGTGGTACCTGTGGGATATGCTCAGCGTCATTATTACCACATCGGGGATTATTAACCAACCCGACCGATGGTGTGGCAATACTAACGTCAGTGCCATCCACGCCATTCTGGGCTTGGCCACGTAGTGCTGGTAGACCTGAAAGATCATTAGGTCCATTACGTTGTCCTAGATTGAAAATTGTATTCAGTCCAGCTGGTGGTGGATTGAACTTCATCCGAGAGGTTGAAAACGAGATGCACAACAATGATGATCCTGGTGGTATGGGGAATAAGGGTATGGGAAAGATTCAACCTCCGTCGTTTGATCCAGCTGCGAAGGGTGGAGATTTCTTTGATGTATAAGAGAGAAACATTGGATATCAGCTTACCAAATATCAAAACATTGTCCAGGGAGAAAGAATTAAATATTGAGTGTAGGAAATTGTCTATGTGGTTGCAATAATGCACGTCATGTGGGCAAATGATCAACGGAATTAGATGAAGAGTCAATAGATAGAGGGACCACTGGTTGACTTCACTTATATGTACTATATGTTTAAGATTAACCCGATGTTTAAGTGATTAGGTTAATTTGCGTTTCATTCTATGGACTGCTTCTGGCCGTGAGGTACTCTATCATCTCACGTCGACCATTACCAACCACTGCACAATCCAAAACCTTGAGATTGTGCGATTCTACTGCATCTAACTTGGCTCCATTTTGGATTAATAACTCTGCGCATTCAACACCCTTCCAGGAGTCCATATCATTTTCATCCTTTGGTTGCCCAATAACACAAATGTGTAAGGCAGTCTTACCCCCTTCGTCATCCTTCTTCCAATCTACACTGCCACCCTTGGCCAATGCCTCCTGTAGTGCAAACAAGTCCCCTCTTTTGGCTGCCTCAAACAAGTCATTACTAAACTTTGTTTCCCTATCCTCTTGTTCACGACCATCCTCAGCATGATATTCAAGGAAGCCCTTCCACACATACTTGCTCTTAATCCATTCCTCCTTGGCCTTACGGGAGGCACCACCTTTTGGTTTCTTCCATCCCTTTTGATGATGTAATCCAGCTTCCCAAATTTGGTTAGCCCTATCGTTACCAAGTGACTGTAGAAGGTTATATTCAAATTCTCTCAGAGCATCTAATCGAAGTGATCGAACCTAAGACAAAGAGGGAAATATGCATTGAGTGATGGGACAGTGATGAGGTAATGTGATAAAGTATAAACTTACCTTGCTAACATGAACCCCAAGACTTCGATGCACGCCGCTGCACTCAATACAAACCAAAACGCCAAGGTTTAACGATGCCCAGTCAGGATCTCTGTTGTCACAATCAGCGCACACTCTATTTGCTTCCAATATTTTCGGTACAAGTGGATTCCGTATACCAGTTTGAGGAGAATCGGAGAGTGACGATGAGGTACGCCGATTGACAATTACATTATTATCATCATCATCGTTGTATGTAATTGTTTCTTCCACTTTGGAACTTGTTCTTTTTGCACGTCTTGAAGCTTTACTTGAACTTCCAAGCAGCATGTTCTCAGGAGGGAGCTTGCCGTGTACAAGCTGCTGTTCAATACAGTTGCGAATGCCATTTACCCACATTTTATAGTCATCTGGTCCACACGCCTGCAAAAGATACGCCTTACTATTGGGACTGATAATCTCAAAGCAGAACCTCAGATTGGGATTGCCCTTCGCCTTGCAGTTTATTTCCCTGACAGTACAAAGCAGGATATCACATACTTTAATACGTTCCATCCAATCGTTTGGGTTGTTTGGAGTTTCTCCCTTATTCTTCCCTCCTTCCCCTTTTAGATAATATACACCCTTCTTATCCAGTATAAACCAGCGTCGTGCCCATTGATTGAGTGACAGACGATTTGAACTCTTTTTATACAACCATCCCTCAACAATAACACCCGCAGTGGGTCTTCGCTGATATAGCGATCCAATATTCAATTGACGTGGCAATTCCCAGAAGAGTACATTACTTTCAATATCTTCCAATGTCATGGGATGTCCTGATAATATATGTTCATCTAAATCCTCAACATCGCCTTTACTAATAGCCTCAGCCACAGCGCCAGCGTTGGCAGCTGAGGCTCCTACTTCGGCAATGGATTTAGTTAGTGACTTTTGCTTGTTTTCCCAGGGTGCCTGCTGTGCATCGTGCTTCTCGCGTGATTGTGCCTGCTTATCCTGCAGTCTTGTTAATTTGGGTGTTATACCATCAATCATATCCGAGCAGTGATGAAAGTATGCACGTAAGCCATTCAAGCTTGCCAATGTAGATTCTCCTAACTCAAAATTACGTCGTGTCTTGATAGAATCCAATCTCCTTAATAATTGAAAGCGCTTTAATTCCGCATTCGCTTGTGTTAATCGAATTTGTTCCAAATTGTGTCTTAGATTGGCTGCTGCCTCTGCAGTTGCCAAGGCTGGATCCTTCTCATTCTCATCTTCCTTGCCCCTGTTATTCATTCTATCACGCAAGTTCTTCAAACGTCTACCTGCACCTTCCTTCCCTGGTGTTTGTTGCACTTCACTTGTACCCTCTCCCGATGATGCACTTTCATTCGAGGCAGCGCGATTCCAATTCTTGAATTGACTTCCCACATGATCACTAAGTTTATTCCAAGAGGTTACAAAGTTCTGTTGATCCATCGCATCCATTGCCATACTTCCCGATCCCGTGCTGCTAATACCTTCCATACCACTTCCACCTCCTCCAATACCTCCTGCCATATTGGCACGTTCGGTATGTCGTCCATGCATATACTTTGAGAATGAACTCTCAGCATTCTCCGACATAACATCCGCCTCACTGCGTAACCGTGTTGCTTCATTCAACTCAACACCCGCAAACGCTTCTAAACTTAATGATAACGAGGCTTCTAAACTCTGACACATACTAACCTGTGCATCAGCGACCTCATCTAATATCTCACCCAATACTGACAATACACTTGTCATTTCATCACCAATACTCTCCTGCCTTTCGGTCATTACACGCATTTGTTCATCCTGATCTGTTTCTTCACCTGATTCACTACTTCTTGTATTATTACCACCGCCACTACTTCCATTTGGTGGATTTAATCTACATGCACTACTTAATCGTCTTGTAGCCTCGGCCATTAATGCACCACATTTACCAAAGGTACGTGCCCTTGCGGATATATCACGTAATGTTTCAGTTAATACATGTAAATTTCTCATCTCTCTATCAATATAGGATTGCAAGTATGGGCTATCGGATGTAAAAGATGGTATGGCCGAGGATGGTGTATTATTATTTGATGCATTGTTTGTACCACTATTACTTCTTGATCTACTTGGCGTGCTCGACCTTTTATCCTTTGCAGCGGATGATGACAATTGAGATGGTAGTGATTCATTATTTGGTGGTGTGATCGGCATGGGCTTTGAGGGTGTTGTAGAAGTTAATGCCGTAGTTCCAAAGTCTTCCATTAGTACATTTGATACACTTGGCATAGTACTTGATGCACAACTTCCCTCATCAACGTTTGTTGTATTACTAACTTTCATTGTATCACTTCTATCATTAGAGGTCATAACTCTCCCACAGCTACTTCTCTTTGGACTGTCGCCACCGTCGCCACCTTCGTTGACTGATGGCATCCTATAATATGAAATACTACCTAATTTAAGTACTAATATACCAACCAATCACTCCTATGGCAACACGCCACACAATTAACTCCGAGGCCAACGATGATTGACCAAGCAAAACAAAAGTAAAAAGTAAAAAGTTGAAAATTTAGGGGCTGTCAATTCTATCTTGCATCTCACATCCCCTTATCTACTTAGTGGAGGGGAGGGAATGTTTAGGATTGGTGATAGTAATAACTGTACAGCTAAAGTTAGGAACTTTAGGACAATACGCTATTGGTATCCTATTGCAACAGTTATACTAGTAAAGTATCGATAAAGTATTGACTAGAACTAAACTTTATCTACTCCTCAAGATAAAGCTTCGGTCTGTCCGATCTTCGAACGTATTGCAACATGTAAGCATTGCTTGATCTTCCACCGTATCCAAAGCCACCACCATCCCCTCCTCTTCCAGCTGAGTTTGATCCAATCATTGCCACTCGTCTAAAGATACTCAGGAGAAGTCGAATAGGTCCCCATCGTCTTCGTTTTGTCACCACTGGAATATTGTCGTCGACATTGTTGTCAAGACTATTACTCCTTGATCGTTTCCGACGTGTCTTGCGACTTCCTCCGTATGCATCAGCAACGACATCACTGTAATCTACCTTGGTTACAAACTCATCATCAAATCTGTACCAATCATCGCTTCTAATATCTGGTCGGACATAGGAGTAATAATGGCCACTGCCATACTCACCCTTGTGAATAACAATAGATTGGAGATCGTAAATTTCGTCACCTTCATTGTTGGCATCGTCTGACTCAGCTATGATTTCTGAAAGATCCAACTCCTTTTATGTTTAGAGAGTAGTGACAGGGACATGAAATGTAAGTTAACTGTATAGGAAGGCAAGCATAAACTCAACATCCTACTTACCACTGGGAAAGAACAACAATCATTGATCTTGCTAGTTTCTTCTGTTTCCCAATCATACTTGAACCTTTTCAAGTGCAATTGTAACAACGATGGTAAACCGTCACGTTTGAGAGAGGAACCCTTGTATGCATCCACCTTATCAGCACCCTTGGATGGACGCCATCCATTCCCCTCGGATACACGAAGAATTTCCGGTTCGGTGAACATTTCTTGGAGGGTGGACTCGACTGATCCCCTGTGAGTATAGAGTTGGAAGGGTTGGAAGAGTGTGAAGATGAGCTTTTATACAGACTGACTTGGCAACAATAAAGGCTTGACATACTCACCCCGTCCCTTCGGCAACAGGTATAGATAAATCTAAGAAAGGCTCGGTTCTAATGCGTTCTCTTGCTGAACCATCTTCGCTTGCAACCACCTGAGAGTCATCCTCGTCATCCTTCTTTTCCTCGCCGCCATCTTCTTCTTCCTCGGGTATAATTTCTCGTACATAATCTTCAAAGTAACCACTATATAATGATGTCAATTCATCGTTATCTAATTCAGGTACAAATAACTTCCAGAATTCTTGTCCATCTTGCTGTAAGTATGGGTTGATCCCAAGTGTTCGACAAAGGACACTTGTACTAGCTGTACCTCCTTTACTTTGAGTTAGTGAGTTGAAGATTACCTTGAGTGCCTGCAAAGCATATGAGATGGGAACAACCTCCTCTTTCATTTCTTTTTGAATGATTGTCTTTTTCTTTTTGGGTGTGGAAGGTGGTTCTTCTTCCTGGAGGGTAGTGGTGTCCTTCTCGACTTCATCCGTTGGTGCCTCTGAAGTCTCTACGTCAATATCTGTTCCTGATTCAGTATTTACCGCGTCCTTCTCAGTAGTGTTCTCACAGACGGACTCCTCTAATGCCTCCACATCGCCCTCACTCTCAAGCACTTTATCACCTCCTTCAATAGCTAGTTCTTCATTCTCGTCATCGTCATCATCATCTACCTCAACCTCAACTTCCACTTCAACCTCCACAATCTCACCCTTGGCAGATTTAATCAATTGTCGTAGATACGGCACATGATAGGCGCACTGTAACTGAGAATTGAGATAACATGTGTTACCCAAATTGATAAGACCGGCATATATCTTTTCTTCCTCTTCATTGTTGTTATTTCTACCTCTTCTTCCACCACCTCTTGGGATTGTATTCAATATTGAATCAATTGACCAATCTCCAATATCGTCTTCTTTATCTTCCAGAATGGTAGAACTATCAATTACTATTGCCTCTTCCAACTCTAAAGTAACATCTTTCCATAATGCTGTCATATGCTGTTTAGAATTGCCATTACTACTCCCTTCTTCCATTGTTTTAGCTTCAGTAACTAACTCAGGGTCTAATGCCATTGCCAAATTATAAGTTGGTGGTATTCTTCTCTTCCTGCTCATATCATTTGTCAAACTTTTTCTAATACCACCCCCACTACAGCAATTTGTAAACATGTAACTAGTACCGCCTCCACCGCCAACACCACTTAATGCCAACCAACGTAATGAAAAAGTATTTTTCAGTAAAGAAGCCACGAGAAGCATCGCAAAGAGCCTGTTTGGCTGGTATACAGCTAGAGGTAGAGGATTGGTCGGTATTAGTATTGTTGGACAACTACTATTTGTTGATAAGTTTGCGGTAGTAGTTTGACGACGTCTTATCTTTTTAGACTGTACACTCATGCTGTTATTATAATTTGTGGTTGTTATTGTCAAACACGTATTAGTAGCTCTTATCTTTTTTAGTGCAGCTCTTCGACCATTTCCTTTTCGCTGCTGCCTGCGACCCATATTAATACTTCAATACTACCCAATATAATGATCTGTATGTTGTGGTTTAACCTCAGTATAATCCAATATCATTCAATATAAACAACGACCTCATTTAATCGAAATGAAATGAAGATGAAGAATGAAGTTCAAAATTCAGCGGTATCCTCCAACACACTCTTTTCAAAACGATATCTCTGCAAATAATATCAGGTACGATATACTCTAATCTCTTTACTACTATGTACATAATAATACAGTTTTCATCTCGTTGGCGGCGCGGAGAATAGTTCAAACACTCTTATTGCTGTTGTCTCTCAATAGCCTCTGCTAATTATCGAGGTATACAGTCCAAATCTAATCTCTTACTACTATCGGTACATAATAATATAGTTTTCAACTTGGCGGCGCGGAGAATAGTTCAAACACTCTTATAATATCTCCAGCAAAACTTGAGTCCAAAACATGGCACTAAAGCAATTGGGAGACGTGTCAGCCAAGGCGGCACGAGCAGTACGTGACGGATATGCAGCATCAATGGCATCAATAGTATCAGTCTTTCTATTAATGTGGTTACGAACTGCGATGAGTTATCAACATGTTAATGGCGTATCAATGAAGGAGGCAATAACAAAACTTTATAATGATGGCGGAATACCTCGCTTCTATAAAGGGTTACTTCCAGCGCTTTGCATGATGCCTCTTAGTAGATTTGGAGATATATTCAGTAATGAAGTGAGCCGTGAATTCTTCTCTGACAATTACCCAGCAGCTATAGTTACCATGATGGCTTCATCTCTTGCTGCTAGTTGGAGAATAATAATATCACCTGCAGATACCTGCAAAACAATGATGCAGGTTCATGGCTCTAACGGATTGCAAATGTTGTCAAACAAGGTATCCAAATCTGGATTATCAGCACTGTATGAGGGTGCTTTAGGTGCATCAGCTGCTACTTTTGTTGGACATTATCCATGGTTTGTTACATACAACTTTCTGGAAGGATATTGCATTAGAAATCGAGTATTAGATGCTCACCTCAAAGTACAATCATCAACAAAAAAGAATCTAAGAAGAGCTCTATTGGGATTGATGTCTTCACTAGTATCAGATGTTTGTTCAAATGCTATTCGTGTTTTGAAAACCTACAAACAGACCTCAGCAGAACCGATTGGATATATTGAAGCTGCTACAAGAATAATTGAGAAAGACGGATTGACAGGGTTATTGTTTAGAGGGCTAACATCAAAACTGACTGCAAATGCATTAAATGCAATGCTCTTTACTGTAGTATGGAAAGCCATAGCAGAAAGATTGGCAGAGCAAAAACGACAAGAGACTACTGTGAAAGAGTTATGAAAAGAATGATAATATCATAAGTGCAATAGTTAAAGAAACTATTTGCTATACTCATAAAATTGGTTTTTTTTGCAAATATCTTCTTGCCTTATAACTTGCCAGTAGTATAACTTTACTCTCTTATTCTGGAATAGGTCTCTTTGTTAACACTTCATCAATAACTCCAAAGTCAATTGCTTGCTCCACTGACATGAAGGTGTCGCGATCCATTACGCGCTCTACCTCCTCTAAATCCTGTCCAGTATGATGTACATATAAGTTATTCAAATTAGATCTCGTTCTTAGTATTTCTTTTGCTTGGATTTCAATATCTGATGCCATTCCTTGTGCTCCTCCGCTAGGTTGATGCAACATGATACGTGCATTTGGCAGTGCATATCGGCACTTAGGAGATCCTCCTGCTAATAACAATGACCCCATTGAGGCAGCCTGCCCTAAACATATTGTATGAACCTCGGGATGGATATACTGCATTGTATCATACATTGCCATTCCTGCAGTGACCACTCCTCCAGGTGAATTAATGTACATGTATACTGGTTTGTCAGGTGCCTCGGCTTCTAGAAACAAAAGTTGTGCGGTAACTAAACTTGCCATTGTATCGGTAACTTCACCATGAACACATATAATACGCTCTCTTAATAAACGGGAGTATATATCAAAGGATCGTTCTCCTGCTGTACTTGATTCTAATACAACAGGCACTAAATTTTGAGTGATGGGTGATGAACTGATATGTCGATTATGATTGTAGATGTTGTTTGTTAATGAGTTGCACCGTGATGTGGGTTGCAAATCTTGAACGGCATTAATCACCCTGTTACAACGCGGTGTTAGGCGTGGTATTAGGCGGTTTAATATGGACATATTAATGGTAGGTATCATTCAGTAAGTAGAGTTAGTCTTTAGCACCATCTTGTACCAAGGACCTTCACGGCAAATTCGTACGTGAAAACTCACTACATACCCTAGTAAACTCTATCTAACCATTTAAGTACTTTTTTCACCAAATAGCTACTATTTGTATCCACCTACCTCATACATTCAGC